>Ga0214919_10000718_pt1 | contig 56806 bp, 75 predicted proteins | sample LL1503_MetaG_FD_177994 | JGI IMG/M metagenome (GOLD analysis project Ga0214919, IMG submission 177994) | Freshwater microbial communities from Lake Lanier, Atlanta, Georgia, United States - LL-1503 | ecosystem: Environmental > Aquatic > Freshwater > Lake | place: USA: Georgia | collected... | reverse complement strand
ATTCCTCGCTATTCCTCGCTATTCCTCGCTATTCCTCTTCATCGTAATCTTCTTCTTCTTCTTCGGCGTGGATAGTGTTTGAGGAAGGATCATATCGTCCCCAAACCTCGCCGTCTCCGTTAAGATAGACGATGCAATCTCCCGTAATGTAGGCAGATTTATTCTCGAAAAATGTTTCTGCTTCTGCATCGTAAACCTTTGTAAAGGTTATTGGTTTTGCTTCGTCTTGGCCAAGGTTGAAATATTCGATGCTGTCTTGCTTGGGGTTCCATTTACCTAATAATTTATTTTCTGTAAAACATTTACCTTCGCGCAAAATGTATTTCATATGAGTCTTTGTGTCGTGAATGGTTGTGACGTCGCCATCATGGTTTACAATATGGCGGGCCTCTGGCTCTTTGACCTTGATTTTTGGTTTGGATACCTTTTTTACCTTTGTAGTTTCCACTCGTTGTTCAACCTTGTTAAGCTCGGTTTTGAGTTCAACCATTGCAAGGTTTGCTTTTTCGAGTTCAACTACTGCAAGGTTTGCTTTTTCGAGTTCAACTACTGCAAGGTTTGCTTTTTCGAGTTCAACTACTGCAAGGTTTGCTTTTTCGAGTTCAACTACTGCAAGGTTTGCTTTTTTGAGTTCAATGGATTGCAATTCGTCCGCAATGCTTTCTACGACGGCCAAAAGGTCGTTTTTATCCGAAATTTCATCTACAATCGCGAGTTCCTCTTTTTCTTCGTTATCGTCGACCTTAACTACTTCTTCGGTAGCCTTAACTTCATTTTCCTCAATAGACTCGCTAGAATCGTCGTCTTTATCAACTTCATTTTCTTCACTAATCTCGCTTTCATTGTCAGAGCTCGAAATACTTGAATCGTCTTTTGCTGCGAGAGTTTCGAGAACTTGAGATTTTCTTGAATTATTATCTTCGGCCTTCATCAATTTACGCTCTTCTGTTGCTTGTTTTCGTGCTGCAGATAGCTCGATCTTCTTCGCGGCCTTTTTCGCGTCAGACTCTGCCTTCTTCGCGGCCTTTTTCGCGTCAGACTCTGCCTTCTTCGCGGCCTTTTTCGCGTCAGATTCCGCCTTCTTCGCGGCCTTTTTCGCCTCAGATTCCGCCTTCTTCGCGGCCTTTTTCGCCTCTTTTGAATTCTGGTTCTTTAGCATCAATTCCATTTCTTCATCGGTTAACTCTGGATTTGCTTCTTTTAACTCTTCGACTGTTAACACTTTTGCGCGCCGAGTTTTGCTCGAAAAGAATTCCATGACTTCTGCGATCATTTTATTGTAACAATTTAGGAACATCTTTGACGTTGCAAGAAAGTCCTCGGTAGTGATCTCTCCCTCTTCATACGACTTTACTGCTTCTTCGAAAGATATGCTAGGGTATCTTTCGAAGACTTCCTTGACGGCTTGTTGTGCGGTTCTGTAAGATTGCATTGTTGCTTGCTCGGGTTCTTTTGTACAAATTTACCATCCAGAAAAAAATTTCAATTTTTTTCAAGGTCGGACTAAAAGATTACCTTAACCCGAACCCCCCAAGAAATCAGTCCGACCTTGAAAAAAATTGAAGTCAAAATTCAACAAATTGGTTTGTACAAATTGACCCACCAAAAGCATTTAAAATGTCTTGCATCATCTGCGCCGAAACCCTCAACGGATCTTCCAGAAAAAACGTCAAGTGCGAATTCTGCGATTTTGAAGCTTGCTTAACTTGTTGCAAAACGTTTCTCCTCTCGGAAACAACCGCAAAATGCATGGACAACAATTGCAACAAGGAATGGACACGCCAATTCATCACAAAAACGTTTGGACAAACATTTGTAAGCAAAGCGTTAAAGGAACATCGCGAACAAGTTCTTTACGACAAAGAACGATCACTTCTTCCAGCCACTCAACCAATCGTCGAACAAAAGATCTATATGGTAAAACTACGCAAAGAACTCATCGAAATTGACGAAGAAAGAAACCGTTTGGCCGTCAGAAAGCGTCTCGTACGCGAAGAACTTGATCGACTACTCGACTATCAACCAGATAGTCGCGTCGTATTCACAAGATCTTGCCCATCTACAGACTGCCGAGGATTTTTAAGCACACAACTAAAATGCGGCCTTTGCAGCATATGGGCATGCAGCGAATGTCACGAAGTAAAAGGAGAAACAAGAGACGCCCCTCACGTTTGTAACCCAGACACCGTCGCCACCGCAAAACTTTTGGCCGCCGACACAAAAGCATGCCCTACTTGCCACACACAGATTTATAAGATTGATGGATGCGATCAAATGTGGTGTACTCTATGTCACACTGCATTTTCATGGAGAACTGGAAAAATCGAGACAAAAATTCATAACCCCCATTATTATGAATTCATGCGCAAACAATCAGCCACTGGCGAAATTCCAAGAGAAATAGGCGACGGATGCCCACGCACCTTCACACACAATACGATAAGACGCATTCGCCAAAATGCCCTCGACGGAATTACATACCAAGGTGTAACCACAGACCTCATGCTCATAAGCGATATTCTACGAAATACCATTCACAACGAACAAGTAGAACTCACTGGACGATTCAAAGAAATAGACTATCTAGCCACAAACCAAGATCTACGTGTCGATTATATGCGCGGCTTAATCGACGAAGCAAAATTCAAAACGCTCCTTCAACGCAACGAAAAAGGCGTTCAAAAAAGACGAGAAATACGCGCCATCCTTCAAATGGTCCAAACAACTGTCACCGACACAACCCTTTGTGTAGAAAGAAAGTTTGAAAACATTACCCCAGATACTCATCTCAACACTATCATCCCATCCTTTCTCGAGGAAATAGAAGGAATTCGCACATACGCCAACGAACAACTAATGGAAATCGCAAAGACATACAAATCAGCCCCAATCGTCCTACTCAAAAACATGAAATTAGGCAACCTCAAAGAACTCGACGCATAGACAAATGAATAGCGAATGGATAGCAAATGGATAGCAAATGGATAGCGAATAAAAAGGTATGAATATAATTCTTTATTTAAAAATTGATACTAACACATTTTTTTATCGGTGGTTTCTTTTTATCGGTGGTTTCTTATTATCGGTGGTTTCTTTTTATCGGCGATTTTTTTATCGGCGATTTCTTTTAATGTATACTTAACACTATTTACCTTTAACAGAATGCACTATTTACCTTTAACAGAATGCACTATTTACCTTTAACAGAATGCACTATTTACCTTTAACAGAATGCACTATTTACCTTTAACAGAATGCAAATTAACGCTTTTTATCGGTGTTTTTTTTTATCGGTGGTTTCTTTTTATCGGTGGTTTCTTAACCATATATTATGATATTTATAGGATTTGGACTTAGGTTAGGGTTAGGGTTAGGGTTAGGGTTAGGGTTAGGGTTAGGGTTAGGGTTAGGGTTAGGGTTAGGGTTAGGGTTAGCGTAAAAATTGAAATTTTTTATGATAAAAATCTTCAATAAAAATGTTGGTGTTTGAAAAAAATCTCGTTGAAAACGGAGTAGACTGGATAAAAGTAATGGATGTTTTTTGTGGAATGGCAAAGAAATTAAACGAAAATTATATTTATGAACTGTTTGCAACCGAACACGAAATTATTTTATTTTCGATCGATAATACCTTTATAGAAATTGAAAATTGTCCATGCGGTTTAATCTATAAAGTAGAAGAAACTGAAAACGAAACGAATATTTACATTATGTTTATTGCCACACAATACAGATTTAGAAAAGTAGGATACGCTTCTATTTTCATGAATGAATTTATCGATTTTATGAAACAAACGTACAAAAATGTATTCATCATTCTCGATTCGGTTGAAACGGCCGTCTCATTCTACGAACATATTGGCTTTCGGTGGACTCCCAACAAATACGACAAAGTTTTCGATGTTACTGAAAATAACATACACGAACATATTATAATGTCTTACGCATGCCATGAAGCATAAAATAATTTGCATATTCTTCTCTTTTAACATTTCTTTGCAAATTCTATCATTTGTAATTTAATATCGCTTATCAATACATTTTACTTTAAAAATACCGTGACGTGATTATGATAACTTGCATAATTAGTTGAAACGTGAGTTGTTAGAGTAAACAGATGCAGCTTGTTAAGATATATATCATTTTTTATATCATAGTTTGCTCGAAAGAACTCGAAAAAGGATGACCCTTCAAGCTTTGTCGGAATGAACTCTGCAATGTTTGCACAAATATCGTCACTTAAACAAGGTATTTTAGGGTGTGTTTGAAACTGAGAAATCAACAAGTTTTTCCAAAACCTATTCCAAAACAGATAATACTTGGGGGAAACCAATGGAATCCACTCGCGGTCGATCCAACGTCTTTGTTGCAAATATCCACACTTTGAAACCATTTCCGGAGTCGCAATTTCTAAGAAATTTCTCAAAGAATCTTTCCGTAAAGTAAACAGAATGTCTGGACGCGTCGCGAGAAAATCTGTTATTTTTCCACAAACCTTGTTTATGGCACTTTGAGTCATTAAATAGTATTTTCTGATCAATTTGTGTGTAGGAATGGGTTGCTTATTGAAGAAGCACGCTTGATCATATGCAGTAACGGCCAACTTTTTTATTCGATCAAAAATCAAGTGCAAAGAGTTATCAATACTCTCGTAAATTTTCTTTAGTACCCATGCACAACATATCCGCATTCTTGTCGCCGACGTTATTTTTTCCGCCGCGTTATATGCCGCAGTGAGATCGCGCATTCTCTGCATAAACTGATCCAATGTCAATGATCCATACTTTTCGTGATATTGCTTCTTTTGAGTCATAACTTGTGAATCTCCATATACTGGCGTATCATTTATTTCTGATTCTACGCGAAAACTTGTCATGGCCGTAAAATGAGGATTTTGGACGACTCCATCCTCGAAAAATTCGTCGCCAAAACACGTTTCCGATAAAATGACCTTGAACGATGTAATTTCCATTACGAGTTTGTTGATTTGTACTTGAATTAAATGTTGAAATATTTTTCAATTTTTTTATCCATATAGGGTTTTTATTAGATTATTTACAACTGGGGTATATAATAAGTTAGCCTTAATATCCAAAAGTTCTTGAACAAGAACATCCATTGAGCGTGATTGTGCAACTAATTCAGATTTTAGTTTATTTTTAGCTTCTTCGTTGGCAATAGTTAGATCACGTATTTCACGATTGTGACTACTTTTTAGTTCACTTATTTCTTCTGTTAGTTTATTTAGGTTTATTTTTAGATTATGTATTTCTTGTTTTTGTTTATCTTCTTGTGAACTTTTTACTCCATTTATCGCTTCGTTGGATCTTGAAATTTCTGCAAGTGTTTTTTGTAGATCATCATCTATTTTATTCATAACTGATATGTTATTTATATCTTCAGTAATATTATTAATTATATTTTGATATTCTTTTTTTTCTTTCTCACATTTATCCAATTTTGATTTCCAAGTAATTATACCCCCCCGTTGTTTACGACTTTTTTTAGAACGAGAAAGCGCCTTTCGTTTTGTTTTCATTAATATTAATATAGAATTTAATATTCTGAATCAGATCCCGAAGATAAAGATTCGTCCCCATCTACTAAGGACTTTAGAGTGTTGTTAACTTTACCCCATAAAGTTTTTTCCGTCAAAGCCTTATTTTCCTTTTTATATCTTTTCTTACTCTGTTTACATTTTTTGTAACTTCGATCACATTTATCAAATTCTCTCCAAGCATCTCGGTTAAGTTTCTTATATTCTTCAATAAGTTCTAATAAATGAATATTTTCGTTTGTCAAATTTTTATTTATATCATTTACTTCTTTCATTCTACGTTTATGTGTTTTATCCCAAACAAAAAACCCGCCCTTTTTTCTTGTATACATAAATAAAGGTTATATTATTAAGAAGATTTATCATAGGATTTAATTGCGGTGTTAATTGCAGAACGAAAAACATCGTTTTGTCTTGACAATTCATAAATCTCTGTACTATCACTTTTTTGTTTTTGTATACATCTTTTAATTTTTTCTTCAAGTATTTGTTTTTCTTTTTTATATTCTTGAATCTTATTGGCATAATGTTTTCGCATCTCTAAACATTTTTCGATTTCTCCATGCATCGCTTTTTTGATTTTTTTATATTCTTTAATCTCGTCTCCTAATTCACTTCGCAATTCGTTCATTTTACGTGTATGTGTACTATTCCAAACAAAAAATCCACTTTTTTGTTTTCATAATATATGACGAGAAACAAAAGAAGGTTGAGATTGAAAACCAGAAAGTTTAAAGGTGGTTATTTTAATGAGGAACTAAATGCTATATATGAAGGGATAATGATTATAGTAGAATATATTGCAACATTATTAAATCTCAAATCAAATAAAGAGAAGGAACAAATATTTGTCGAGGTTGCAAAGGAAGCAGAAATTTCACCAAAAGATACAAAAAAATTGGTTGCCAAATTTGTAAGACATCAAATCATAAATACACCAACTCAAGATAGAAATATAGTATTGAACCAAGAAGAATATAACTCACCACCAATAGATATCAAAACATTTCTAAAAAACCAAGAAGTTGAATTATTGAAACAAATCCTCTCCGAAGAAGACATCGAAAGAAGATTAAAACGTAATCCGGATTATTTTAACTAAATATATTCATAATATATGAAAACGCGAAAGAACAGAGATTGTTCTATTATACAACATTTTATGGAAATGATAAACACGATAAAATTGTACCATTGGAAAACACATTCCTTTCCCGAACACAAAAATACAGACGAATTGCACAAATCATTAAGCGATCACGTTGACAAATTTGTCGAAGTAATGCTGGGTAAACAAGGAGGTAGAATCAATAAAAAAGAATTCCAATTCAAATGCGTCAATTATTCTTCGCACAAAGAATTCAAGAAATATATAGACAAAAAAATCGTCTACTTATCAACCTTTAATTATATCTTTAAAAACGAGAGCGATTTGCTAAACATACGCGACGAAATGGTCGCCGATCTCAATCAATTCTTATATCTATTGACCTTTAATTAACTTAAAGAGAATAAACTTCTTTAGGTTAATGAAAATTTTGTACACTGGAATTGGAGCAACAAAGAACGAACACACTGAAGCCGAATTTTTAAGGATTATGAAAAGAGAATTTATTGACAAGGATTGGAGCACTGTTTCGGATGAAAAAAAAGCGCGACAACTTAGGTACGAACATTGGAATTTGCCCGACGAATTTATTCAGTTTACTTTTATAGATTGGATGGAATATGCGGGCGCAAGTTTAATTTTAGACTGATGGAAAGGATGGATCCATCGCAATCCCACAAATTCCTACATCACTCGTGGAATTGGATCGCGCAATCTTGACATAACCATCTTCACCCCATGTAGTCCCCCAACTGTTTTTTACAAGCCAATAATCAATCCCATTTTCGCTTCCATAACCAATAATAAGTACACCATGATCTAAATTAGTTCCACAACTCGAAGAAGTTAAAACACCGCTAGAATATGACTGAAAATAACGAGTATCGGCTTCAATGGCGATAGCAACTGGTTGTTGGGCTACTGCGCCTTTTAATGAAATTTGATCATTTGGTTTAACAGCCGAACAATAAGATATATGAGCAACAGATGAACAATTATTACAAGATCCATCTTTAGCAGTGTAAGGATAAGAATCAAACGAGCATTGTCCATGTCCAACAACATATTTGAACGCACCTTCCATTTGTCCTCCATTACAACCATGAGAACCATATGAAATCCCACTCGCACAGTCAAGTAATTGTTGTTCGGATAAATCAACAAGTTGTCCTTTTGCAATTGCCCAAGCGCCTTCTACGGCCCCAGTTGAAGAGAATGTCCAACAAGAACCACACTGTCCTTGGTCCTTCACACGCGTAACGGCTCCTTTGTCTCTCCAATCAATCGACAAAGGGACATCGTGCGCACTTGAAGAATAAGGCTTGCATCCATACATTCCAACACCTTTTATCCCTCCAATATATTCTTTAAACTCTTGTGGTGTTAAATCTGTAAATTGGTTGATCCCCATTGTGAAACTATGTTTATCCAAATTATGCAAAATAATGTTTCGTAAATTCGAACGAAAAATTTGGAAACGCGTTTCTAATTCTTGTATACTTTCATATGTTTTGTTAAATTTGACTTGGAATTTAGAAAATTGTTTCCACTCATCCTTTAAAAAAGTATCATTTTGTAGATACGCATTTGAAAGAACGAAAAAGGTGAACAAAAAAAGAGTCATCTTATATATTTAGTATATTTTGTTTTTAAATATTCTTATAATTCTATGAAAGTATACAACTTGTCTCCTTGACATTAACGTTCTCTTTGAAATCTTTGTGAATATTAAGCTCAACGTTTATATCTAATTTATGAAACAAATTTGTGATTTTATTAAAAAATTTGTATAAAAATGTCATATTTTTTTGTAAAACTTCTTTTGTACACATTTGAGCAAATACTTCCAGAACAAATCCATTTACATGGCATTCAATAACGACGCGATAATGATTTTTGTGGTACGTATTTGAACTACATTTATAAAAAGCACCCAACTCTTTGGCGAAATTTACATGATTTTCCAAGTCTTTTTTATTTAAATTTTTACCAATAACAATTCCATACCCATCTCGTTTTAAAAATGGAATATGATTTTCATGCAAAAAATCATACAGTTCATATTGTGAATCTTCTGATTCATTAAATTCAATTTGCGCAATATTTCTTACATTGTTTTCAATCAAATAAAGTTGACAAATACAAAATAATATTAAATCATTTTTTGTATTTTTGTATTTTTTATATAATTTTATCGATTTCATATATTATACAGATTTAAAAATCTTCGTCATCATCATCTGCCCAGCTACTCTTGATTGGCTTGATAACCTTGATCGTTTGTGCTTTCCCTAAACACAAGACCTCCTTTTCAACGATAACATATCCATTTGCGCAAAACAGTTCGAATTTTTCGTCCCAATAGTATTTTGCAGTGTTGCGCACATCGACCGATTGAAGCAAGAGACCCTTGTTTTCGGTTTGCCAGTGCGCCAATGTAAGTATACTGCTTACATCCTTTTCGCTCTTTGGTGGAAGAGTTATTTCTGCTTCAGTTTCTTCGTCGGATTCGTCAGATTCGGACCCAAAGTCAAACATATTCTTCGAACTTACTTTTGCTACTTGAATTGTTGATACTTGTTTTTTTTCGCGTTTTACTACCTTACAGCTACCCGCAAAGTGTCCTTTTAAGCCGCATTTACTGCAAATATTATTTTTTAACAAGGGACACGTAACTCTGCTAGATATATCTCTTGTTTCGCGGACAAAATGCGTTGTAAAAACTTCTGGTGGCATACCGGCCTTGGCGCATACGGAGCAATGTTTCTGGACAGAGTTCTTAGACATGGTTCTTGATATTTGTACAAAATAATTTATTAAAAATCAATTTCAATTTTTTTTAAAAACGAAAATTTTTGAAAATTTTGAAATTTTTATTTTTAAAAAGTAAAAAGAACTTGAAAAATTTACTTAAAGACGTCTTGTAGTATAAGTATAGAAGGTAGCAGCAAATTAAAAAGTATTTGAATTAACAAATACATAGTTACCCCCACAGCAACTTTAAACATATCACTTTACAGCAAATGTATTTTCTCTTATTACGAAAAATAAAAAGTGGTAGCAATACAAATCATATCTCAAATGGATGAGATTCAGTACTATGACTGAAATAAAATGGGTTCGAATCCCATATAATATTACCTTGCAGCAATTCTTTTTCAATTATTTAAGAAACCCAAGGGTAATAGCAACAAAGCTCTGTTGGCGCAATGGTTAGCGCGTTAGTCTTATGAGCTAAAGGTTGTGGGTTCGAGTCCCACATAGAGCAAATATTTACACACACATTGTTTTCTTGCAGCAATTCTTTTCAAAGCATTATTAGCAAAACGAACCAAAGGAAAACAGCAAAATTAAAGCGGGATGGCGCAGAGGCTAGCGCGCATGGCTCATAACCATGAGGTCAGAGGTTCGAGTCCTCTTTCCGCTATTTTTATCTTACAGCAATTCTTTTTTCATTATTAAGAAACCCAAAAAGATAAACGCAACTTCAAAGTTACATTAACTCAGTTAGGTAGAGTACTGCCCATTTGTGTGGTGGATGTCATGGGTTCGAATCCCATATGTAACAATTTCTGCCATATTAACTCAGTCGGTAGAGTGCGAGCCTTTTAAGCTTGTGGTCGTGGGTTCGAGCCCCACATATGGTATTTGCATTATTAGCTCAGTTGGTAGTAGCACTCGGCTGTTAACCGAGAGGTCAAAGGTTCGAACCCTTTATAATGCGTTTTTAAAATTTATTTAAGCAATAAATTTTAAATATAAATTTAAGTAATATTTTTCTTTATCCCTTTACTAATATAAAAGCATTCATTCTAAGCCAACCCATATGATATCCACTTTTAATAAAATCTAAGAAATGTGTAGTCGAATCATGATCTACAATCCATCCTAGTTGATGAAATCGTTTTACCCTTTCTAATGCGGTTTTTTGAAATTTATAATCAATAAATTTCAAAATTTTCATTTTTAAAATGTAATTGGAACTATGTTTTCTGAAAAATCTTAATGCATTCCCAAATCTTTGCAGACTCGTCAATAGTAAAAGCTCCTCGTTTTTGGGCCAAACTAATGAAAGAAACCAACATATTTAATGCCTCTGTAGGATTTTCTACAGTCATATCAACCATTTTTTTTTGTTCTTTTTGTTCGTCCATTTATTAATTTAAACATTTTTTTTAATATTTTTTAACGAATGATTTTATGCAAGAACTGTAAACATTTTGCCAAATCGTCATTATATTCTGATTTTGATCGTTGTTTAAAGTTTGATACGTTTACGTTTATAAGCAGAAATGAAATGGGCCGTTGTTCACCTAATGCAACATTTTTTGAACCACAAACTTTATCACAAGTCCATTATGGTATAATAACGCCACAAATGTTATGTATTTTAATATTATCCTTTTTTAAAAGTTTCAAGAAATGAAAATTCAAAACACTTAAAAAAAACATGCAATTATTTAATAATGGAAAAACATATCGAGGATATACTTTTTCAGAAATACGGAGGTTACATTCTTCTTGAGTTAAATAGTGATATTAATTATTATGAACAGATGCAAAGCCACAACAATACGCTTTTTAATTCATTGAATGATCCAACCGTTTTTGTAAATGATGGATTCGATTTAATAACGCCATGTGACATACATTGTGAAAAAATGACTAAGATCGATTATAATGTTAAAATTCAGTCTTTTTGTGTGACAAAAAAAAGAAAATTTCCATGCGGAATGAAATTATATCCGCGTTCTAGTATCATTAAAACCCCGTTACGTCTTGCAAACAGTGTAGGAGTAATTGATGCCGGATATCGTGGGAATATCATTGGAGTATTCGATTGTAAAGAAACTTATACGATTAATGGTGGATCAAGACTTGCGCAATTATGTGCTTCTTCTTTATTGCCTATTTATGTAATCATGATCCAATCCAATGATCTTTCTGAAACAACAAGAGGAGAAAATGGATTCGGTTCATCTGGTATTTAAAATTCACAGTAAAAAGAATGGATATAGTATTAAAAATTTATAAGAATGACATTCGTAAAAAATATAATAAGGAAATTTCGTCTTTAGACGACTTGCCAAGTCTCAAAGATCTATGGGAAGATCATAAACCAATAAACATTACTATTTTAATTGAATGTCTTTGTTTACAAATGAATATAATGGAAACGATTGGAATCACCTTTTATGCATTATCTATGGAGGATGTTTATGTTTGTGATAACATTTTTATTGCACTTGGTAAAACAATTAAGATTAACGACAATAAATTTACGTTTTATTCGCCCCCTATTCTAGATAAAAAAAAATATCTTCATTATCCAGAATTTCTTAATCAAAAAAACATTCCTTGTTCTTTTGATAAATCTGTTATATATTATTCAATTGGGCTCGTTGTGTTAACTTGTTTAGCAAATTATCCGATACTTATAAATGGAGAATATTATATAAACGATCAACCGATCACTGATTTCATTAAAACAATAAAGGAAAAGAATTATTATTTTTTAAAAAGATGTTTTGCACCAACCAGAGAATTATTATTTATTTAAAATATATTCTCATAATAAATGTCAATCGTGGCTTTTAAAAAAAAATCAGTAATTCAATACGGAACACATATTTCTGGGAAAAATCCCGGGGGCGCTTGGATTTCTAGAGGTCCGGGAAAAAAGTTGGTTCACGTGAATAATTCTGGATTTTCTATTAATGGTCCTTACAGAAACAAGGGGGCCGTCGGGACGGACATGCGGTTTTCAAAAACAAAAACATTGTTTCGAGGTCCATATGCAGTGGGGTGGGGAGGCCACCAAGGACGTTACTATCATGTCCCTCTTCTTGTAGTAAACGAAGCAGTTGTTGTTCCCGGAACACAACAATTATATGTAAAACCATCTGTTTTATCAACCTACGGAATGATTCAAACAAAATATAAATGGATACATGGACAATTTCCAAACTATTGGGTTAAAAATATTTACACGAACACCATGTCGGATAATGTTTCACAAGATTTATATGTAAGGACAAAAGCGTCTGCTAATTCTTGTACGATTGATCGCCGCAAACAATTTATTGGCAACCAAAATATTTTGTTGGAATCTGAATACAACAACCATTTAACACAACGATGCGCGGATCCATTGCCATATCAAAAGCATGTCCCAGAACCAATGGGCATAGCATGTGCTACAAGTGGTGGATGTGTTTAACTTAAAAATAATCAATAACTACTATATGATATTATTTTTTAGACTACCAAATGGATTAACAAAAGAACACCCAGAAATTGATCCACGCGAAAAGGTAAAATATCTTAAGGAGTATACCGAAGATCTTCTTTGTACAAGATATGACATGACAAAAATAAAATATTACATTACATGCAATGACTACATTTTAGTAGACAATTCTAAATCATTGTGTGATTTGAAATGCAATTTAAAATCATACGATACAATACATATTTTTGTAACAAAGTTAATTTAGCTTTTTATGACATTTTAAATCTCCGCATCTTCGAGTCCCTTTACCACATCTTTTTAGTTTTTTTTTACTAAAATGATGAAGCTTCTTTTTTTTGTAACACAGTCCATTTACACATCTTCTCGTTCCTATTTTACAACGCATATAATATTCTTAGAAATTAAATTGGAGTTTTAAGAAAAAAATATAACACAAATACATGATTTGCGAAATAATGGTGTACTCGTCTGTAAGTTTAAATTTTGCAAAATTATTTGTCTTGTTTTTGTTAAATATTCTTTATCTATTTAGACACATTATATACAAATGGTGCATCTTGTTTTTGTTTAAAAGAATAAAATATGGAAACATTTCAATTGTAGAACGATCTGCAATCTTAAAATCAGATTATACTTTAGAACAAGTAGACAAAGAAATACTAAATGTTGTTAACAACCCGAAAGATCCTAGTGTTATTTTATATATTACTAATGAAAAATTTTATGAAAACTTGTTGTTTTACGGGGAAAGAGGATTAAAAGAATCGTTTGAGAATGATTTTCATACAAAGAATTTATATGAACTATTCGAGATAATTTACGCACCTCCCACACAAGAATGGTCTTTTTATAAAAAGTTTGTTGATGCGTATAATATTAAAAAACCAGAGGAGCCTAAAAATGAAACATTAATTTATAAAGAAGAAGAGTTTATTTTCCATGTAAATGAAAAAATGAAATCTAAATTATCAACTATGGAAGAAATTAAAATTGTTATTCATAATGGCAACTTTGATTTTAAAAATACATCCATGGAATCAAACATTCTTACTGATAGTGAAATTTCTAAGAATATTCTATTCAAACGGTTAGAGCGCGTTTCTCCAAATGTTTTTCCAAACGTTGAAAATTATTACGACACCTTTTTGAAATTTTTGTTTCAAAAAAATTATTTAACATATAACTATTATTTTTGTAAAAAATAATATATTATAGTATAATATATGCCTTCATTTACGTCTGGTTCAATACAAGCAACGCCCTTAAACAAAGTTTTGTCTGGAAATGTTAGTGTTCCAGCAGCTAACCCAAAAATAAGAGATATGGTAAACGACCCATCATTGCAAACGGTAAATATTGGGTATGGAATTTTATCAGAAAATCCAGAAACAGTGAATTCGTCTATTCAAGATAATAGTGCCGTGAGTCACCAAGTTTTTTTAACTAGAGCAATAGATTGTACACTAGAAGGACAACTTGATCCCACCAGTGGTGCATTAAAAAATTGGGAATCTAGTAATGAACTTGCAACTCATCTGGTGTCGGCTACTGATGTTTCTAACAACGGCGAGTTATTCGATGCACAATTAAATGTGATGAGAGCTGCTATAGAAATATGGTTAGAGAAAACATGTTTTTCATCTTCATATGCCTCTCAATTAGTTTCATTGCCAATGGAAAAATATGATATTCAAATCATGAGCCCACTTTTAGATGATGATTCTGCGCCTCTTTCATACGTAACCCGCACAACTCGCGCTTTAACTGGTATGTTAAAAGCAAATATTGAAAATAATGGTTCTCCGGTTGTTTTGAATTCGAATTATGAATGCGCAACAACCTTTAATGTGCCATATAATGTTTTCAACAAAAGATCAACCTATGAAACAATGGTAGCCGTTAATTCAATTATCGAATCTCCAAGTAGAGTTTTATTAGATGGAAATTACATTTCACTAATAACTGGTCTGTCAAATACGACTAATGCAACTGTTACAGATTCTACTATAGTCGATTCAATATCACAGTTTGTAAGATGTCAATATAGTGTTTATGTGGATTGTTTTACTTCAACTTCTTCGACGCCACCACCCTTGCTCGAACTGATATTTAACACCGATTTTTATTTTAATGCGGAAGAAGTTGTTACACATAATCCTGGACTAAGGCCAGTATTTAAACCTAGCGCTAGTCTTTCAACCTATAATTTGACGCCTCCTACACGAACCGCTTAAGTTAATAGCTATAATTAAAATTTAAAAAAAACATTATTATAAATGGCGGTTTATAATAATTTTTTGAATACTCCTTATGAATCGAATGGGACGCTTTTATTAGGCACACTTGCTAATTATAGAGAAAAAACACCACCAAACAAAGCATTTATTGTTTACTGTGATCCAAAAAAAATTGAATATGACGATATTTTAAAATTGGTAGATGTTCCATATGAATTGTCTTTTCGAAACCAATACGTTTCTAATAGAATAATAGATTTAATTGATATATTTAATAGTTTAAAAACATATAATAATAACAGTGTTTCCTCTTTTACGCGTTTAACTGATGCCATTACCATCCAGAAATTTTTTTATCCGTTTTATCAATCATTAATGTACAAAACCATTTATTCGAATATCATCACAGCTGACGATTTTTTAACGCAACTGGACATGTATTATGGAAAAAGAATAACATATACCGATCTTATAAATGTAAATGAAACGAATGAAATAAATCTTATTATTAATTACGATTTGTATTGCCCTTATTACGAATATCCAATTCGATTTGTTTTTCAAAATATTGTCACAATTCCGGCCCCATAAATATTGACATAAAGTATGAATCCGTGGAAAGGTTGGAAAAACTTGGCGCCATCACGTTCTCAACGAAAAACAATGTTTCGAAAATGTGGTCCAAAGTGTTTTTTAGGCAGTAAACAGAGTTATCCTATTTGTGCAAAAAACACGTGTAAAATAAACCGAAAGGGTGTATATGCGGCATATATACGCGCAAGAGAATATAAATCAAAACGTGGTAACAAAACCATTGCAAATAAAGCCAAAAGAATTTTGGGTTTATAATATATGTCAAAAAAATTTTTTGCTACACGTAATCTAAAAACAAGCTCAGATTATACCGAAAAAATAAAAAATGTGGAGATGATGAAAAGCGCAAAGACTTCTAAATCACCCACCAATAATTATATATTACAAGGAGACGTTTTTGAACAATTTTTAAATTACGAAACATATCTATCTTTAGTAAAAGGATTTACCGATATGCGTTTTATTTTATGCGAAGATTGCAAATGCAATTTAAATGCACCTCTTTCGATTATTGACGGAATTAGTAGTTTTAAATGCGGAGAATTTTCATTATGTGACAAGTGTAAAACAGTATTATATCCATACGGCAGATTCATCAACCAAAATCTGATTGAGGAAGATCCGTGCTTTAAATTTCCGCGAAAAATAACGACCGATCCATGCATCCTTCCTTGCAAAGACCCTTGTAAACCTTGTGAGGAACCTTGTAAAGAAGAAATGAAACCTTGTAAAAGTAGTTACACAAACTCTATGAGACCATGTTGTGTCAAACAGACAAAACCCAAATGTCTACCAAAACCATGTCCACAAACTTGCCTTCAAAAAATATGCCAAAAAAAATGTAATTGTTTATAAAACGTTATTTAAAATGTTGTATCTCGGATGTTGGAGACTTTCAACGAGCATACTCCAAGGCGTATAACCTTCCAATCCTTCGACACCCTTTTCGCAAAATAAATTTAACAATACTGGACTAAATCCGGACAACATAGTCGTGTTCGCTTGCTTGGCAAGATTCGGAAATCCATTTGTGGAACGTAAATTCCAGAATAAAATATGAGGCACTTCATACGGAACCCCCACTGCAGAAATGCCAGCTTGTTCATACATCTTTTTTATCATATCATACATCGAATCATAATTCTTGTCTGCAGCATCAATCATCATATCTGACAAAATAACAAGTGTGATTTGTTTTACTTTGTCTGCCGGCATCTTTAACTGTACGATAATAGTTAGCATTAACTGGAGTGCTTTATGAAAACTGGTTGTTATACCCCATTTTGCGTTTTTGGTCCTTTTCACCATATCTACAAACCCATCAATGCCTTCTAAGTTTATCCACTCGGGTTCTTCCGAAAAAGTAATCATTCTTTTTCCTAATCGCGATTTTTCTGCTATACGAATACCCAATGCGATTGCGGCATGCAATGGATCTCCAGCCATTGAACCAGAAACATCTACTAACGGGACCATGTTTTCGAGAGATCCATTTTGCGTAGAGTTGTCCTTCCATTGCAGATTCAACATCTGAACTTCGCGCGGAGTTAAACAATCCAATGCTTGTTTTGTAAAATCGTTTAGTCCAATTCGTTTCCCTTTTACTGTAACTTCTCCTTTGACGGCCTTGTCCAAAAAGGCTTCAAAGTTTGATGCACAATTCTTGCGATCATCCGTGTTGGAACGAACCGCACCCTTTTTTGTGAGATTTAAAAAAGCCTTTTTATTTTTGAACATGGTCACTGATGTAACATGCGACGGGTCAATGGTTTCCCAATCATTTGCACACTGCTTTACTTGAGTAGTGTTCAATTTTTTGTTCAATGCGCTAAGCAATTGTCTATATTTCATTTTACAATAATTCGCCGATTTTTGAGTGAGTGTTTCTGGAAGAATTGATGGAGCAAAATAATCAAATGCCAATGGTTGAAAGAGCCAACCGTGCATAGATTTTTCACGGGGGATCCACTTTCCTACTAAACTTACTTCGTTTCCTTCTCGTAAATTTATTTCGTCTATACGGAGTTGGTCGTTCAACAACCTAATGATAAACTTTAACTTGACGCCAATTTGGTCATTGGGTATTTTAAATTTATTCTTGTATAAATCGCAGATCTTTTTGACGTCTTTCCACGAGCCATATGGATGGACACTTTCTCCGTGTACTTCCAAAAGTACAAACGATTTGAAAATTATTGCACCGACTTTTGGATAAAACTTATTAATAACCATTAGCATCGAATAGGCCAATGCACATTCTCCTTTACCATTGACGATATCTCTTGTATGGGCGCATATCTTAAACATGATAATTAACAATTTATCATACCCGTCTTCTGGCCATTCTGTGCAATGATCTTTTAATAATCTCATCGTTTCTTTGTACTTGTTTATCACTGTCGTAGAGTCGCGCACAACTTGAAAAGTAATTTGCGTTATACTCTCTTCAAAATAAGAAAAAGATTGTTTTTCTTTTTTTGAACTAAAAAGCGGGGTCTCTTCTGGGTTTGCCCACGCATATTGTGAATGTCCCTTTTCTCCCTTGTTGCTAGGAGGTACATAATTGTCAAGTGCTTTTACAAAATCCTCCATTGTTAATATTATATAATGAGATCTTTTTAAGTATTTTCTTATGTAAACAAATGGCAAAATTTACAAACGGCAAAAATTACAAATGGCAAAAATATAAAATAAAACCACGAAAGTTTATTCGGTTTCTTCGTCAGATGTATCTGAACTTTCTGGACAAGTGTAGTAAAACTCCTTTGTATACTTGTCATACCCGTAGTTGTTGAAATCTTGATTCCTATAATACCGACGGCGTTTATCAATGTCGGCAACCGCACGACGCATTTGCGCATCAATCGAGTTTTTGGCCAAATACTTTTCTGCTTCTGCTTTTTCGGTTTCGATAAAAGACTGGCTTTTGTTAAAAGTGTATGTAACTTTTCCGTCCACAAATTTCAGCATAAGCATATCCGGGTTTTCTTGGACAATCTTTTCTTCTGGTTTTTGAGCCATGGCAGCGTAATTCATTGATTTAGACGACATTTTATATAAAACAAACCGATTAAAATTCATTTCAATTTTTTACAAAAATCATAAAAATTTTTATAAATGAAAAATGTTTCTTCGGACAACTCTGGATGTCCTAGAAGGGCGAAAACATTGTTTCCGTAATCAAAAGCAATTGGGTGCGGTTTTCCATCCAACATAATCCATCCAATATTTCCTTGAAAGTCGCGAGGCGGAATAGGCAAATCCGTGAAACAAAATTTTAAATTTATTTCATCTTTATTATGAAATAAAATACTTGATGGATCCGTATGGACGATTTCTTTTTGACAAAAAGAGTGTCCCCTATTATGTAATTTACCACCATTCGTTACCGTTAGCAATTGCGAACCAAAACAAATACCCAATACGGGTACATTTATTTTTAACATATAATAAAAGTTCTTTGCATAACTTTGTAGTATATCGTCTTCTAACATCATTGGACTTCCAGATAAAATAATGCCCTTTATTTTTAATGAAAGAATCGATGGGTCAATCTTGTTTACTTCAATGTAAGGTATTTTCAACAATTTTAATGTTTTTCTTATTTGAAAAATAAAAGACAATTCATTTCCATGCGTAGAATTATTTACGAGCAATAACATATAATTTATACTATATTAAATATCATTAAAATCAATTGTTTCGGAAGCTAATACCGATTGAGTGTTGGTCACAATATCATTTTCTATTTTCTTTTGTTGTTCCTCATAATCATTTGTAAAATGGAGGACATCATCATCCTCCTCTTTCACCTCAAAAACTCCCCAATTCTCATTGATTGTTGTAAACAACTTTTGTTTTTCATTTTCACTATATACTTCTAATAGATCGCAATTTTCTCGCTTTTTAGCAGTCTCCCAATCTCGAAGCCCGACCAATAACCACGAACCTTTTTCAATAGAACTATCTCTTCCTTTATTCAGAAATTTGCCGGGGATTGTACACAATCGTGTCACGCGATCTAAACACAAAACAAATAATTTATTTCCCCCCGGTTTTGTTGTAACACGGGCATACATCTCTCCTTCGTGTATTTTTAAACGTAATTTTCGTTCAATGTTCGTCAAATGTTTTCGCGCTTGATTTTTATGTTTTCCTCCTTTTACATTTTTTACCATTTTATATTTTTAATAAAAACATTTTAAGTTATTTTGTCGATTAGTTGGTTTGTTTTTTTTGCAGTGCTTTCAATATATTTTAAAAGAATGGTATGGATGATTGTTGTTGAAAAAAGAAAAACGCCCCCCGAAAAAATTATTTTTTTATCAAGGTTTGAAACAGTAATCGTGCGAAATGGATTAAACCTCCACATTAGGAAAAAACTAATATAAATTTTTACTACAGAATTTATAATATCCAAATATTTTTTTGCATCTGATGAAAATCCAACCGCATAGACTGAAAAAAGAATATAGGTGACAACTGTAATAATATCAAGTATAATCATTTGAGTCGAATTTTTTATCATATTTATCATACTATATATGTTTATAAATATTTGACCATTTTTTACTTGTAAGCCTAATCACGTTTTTATAATAATCTTCATTTTTTTTGAGAGATCCAAGTAATTTTGATTGAATAATGCGACCTATTTTTTCAAGATATTCTGGCGAAATTTTCTTAAACAATACCCATCCATTGTTTTCATCAAAAACAAGCTTTCCTTCCAATTTGATGCAACCTTCTTCGACCCCTTGGTCTATCCATCTTTTAAATACTCTTAAATAAATGACTTCTGGTTTTTCATCAGTTATGTCATTTGGCTCAACCTTTATCTTATTTACATATTCTTGAAAAGTAATAGTCGGGGTTCCATACGTTTCTTGGAGTTGTGTTTCCAACTGAAGAATTCGCTTTTTTAACGATTGTACATCTTGACATTTATATTGATGTTTTTCTAAAGAAGAACGCATTTTAAATTGTTTGCTACATTTAAAGCACGAAATTTCCATTTTTTTGTCCATACTGTTATAAAATATTTTCAATTTTAAAATAATACAAATAAGTATGAATAGTTTGACACAAAATCCGATATTGGTAGCTAAAGTAGGTTGTAAGGGGTGTACTCTACGAAATTCGCATACAAATCCAGTAGCTAATTATCAAAATCAACAACGTATCTGGAATACCGTACGCATAGATTGTGCGCAATATATCATGAATAAAGGAGCTCTTAGTGCCGTTAATTCTGATGTTCAATGGAATCAACAGAGCGACCGCGCTTTACCTCATATTCAACGAGCAACAGTCCCGTCCCATGGAAATAGCACAAAATATACAATTACAAGAAATCGACCCGGAGCATCTACCCCCGGAGGAATCGGTTGCGATATTAAATTTAATTCTTATGTTCGGTATTTGAATAAATTAAAAGGAAAATCTGTCTTGAAACGAGGTTATATTTCTCCGGAAATTACAAAAATAATTGCAAAGACTGGACAAATCCCATTTAATCCGGCCTTTCCAATATACGGAGGTAAATATTATAAAACCAATATTATTGCCACATGTAAATGCCCCAGTCCTTTAGTTCTTACGCCTCCCCTTTTTATAACTTCAAATAGTTTTGAGAAATTTACTTTTAATATAGGACAGATCATTTCATGGGATTTTTGCAAATATGCAAAAATAATAAATCATTTAACTGGACTTACTCTAATCCGATATCTAGATGATTATGGCGATGAAAAAGGCGAGGATCTTGTAAATTTGGATAATCTAAAAAATTTAAAAAAAGTAAACCAGATTGTTTTTAAAAAAAAGGATAAACTAATGAACGCAAAAGATTATTTCGCAGAAACATTAAGTTCCATGGATTTTTCTTTAAAAAACTTGGAAAATTTGGAAAATTCTTTGGATAATATATGTTCCGAATGAATTTTTATCGTAGATCTGTTGTACACTCTCTTCCAAAACCAAGACAAATGGGAGCATCTATGATTGAAAGATTACGAGTAAACGCCCCTTGTAATTGTAGATAATTTGAATATAATTCTATTGTATATGCCAAATTTTAACGCAACGTCTCAGCAACCTTTTTCGCGAGCCATCTTTTTTAGCAGTCTACATCAAAATTTGCCGCAAACAATTGCAGCCATAAAAGCAAATAGGGGCATGTGTTTTACTTATAATAATCCAACCAATTATTTTTACAAACCGCATAGTGATTTAGGACGTGTTGGAACCATTTCATCTGCCTATCAAGCCCAACGAAAAAGGATATAATAAGAGACTATAATATGTTGTGTAAATACAAAAATATGATTGGCAAAGTTGGAGAAGGAATACACTCTTATCGTATACTTAATATTGCCATTATTGATGTAATTGTTACCGCATTTATTGCTTATGGAATACACAAAATATTTCATGTAAATTTTCCCATTACTCTTTTTTTCCTTTTTATTCTAGGAATAATTTCTCATCGGCTATTTTGTGTTCGATCAACTGTCGATAAATGGTTATTCCCTTAAATAACGTTAAAATTTGACTAATGTTTTGTCTAGATGGCCGAGTGGTCTAAGGCGTTGGTCTTAAGATCCAATATCTAAGGATTCGTGGGTTCGAACCCCACTCTAGACATTGCATTTTTATTTCATAAAATAAATGAATTCTTATTTTATGAAAGACGTCTTTGTTGCTTATAAAAAAGACGGAAAATTATTTTTCAAAAACATGCATGGAACACAAACACGAAACATCTCTACCATGAAATGTATGTACGAAGCCGACAAGATATATAATTGGCCTAATTTTATGATAACTATACGAACATGCGATAGTTGTGCTTATGAAGAATATGGTTACTCAAAAAATTCATTGCATAAATTAGTCCCAGATTTCAATTTTTGGGCATGGCCGGAAGTAGGAATAAATGATTATTCTACTACCGTAAATGAGATTATGTGTGCGGGGAACGAACCCGCGACACATAATAAAATAGGATGGATCGGAAATATAAACACGAGTAGTGTTCGCAAAAGCTTGCTTATTTATGGGAAAAAATACCCGACCATCTTGGACGTTATTTCCATGGAATGGTTACAAACAAAAACCATAAAACTTGATGCGACCAACTACCTCTCTATGATTGATTTAGTGAAAAAATATTCTTTTTTAATTGACGTAGAAGGTTATGGTTATTCTGGGAGATTAAAATATTTATTGTGGAGCCAACGCCCAGTTTTACTAGTCGATCGTCCTTATAAAGAATATTTCTTTGAATATTTAAAAGAATGGGAACACTATATTCCAGTAAAAAGAGATTTATCTGATTTGTTAGAAAAAATGAAATGGTGCTTTTCAAATACGGAAAAGGCGAATCAAATTGCACAAAACGCATTGGAATTTAGCAAAAAATATTTAACACGCGAATCTTGTTATAAAAAATGGGATAATATTATTCAGACTTTACCTAAATGATAGTCCATCCATGACATTGGAATTACCTTTGTACCTCCGTCATATTTTACGGCAAATCTTTGATCAACCATCCATGAATTCAAATGAATGCCATCGCAATGAACATCGGCTAATACACGGCCATATTTTTCAGTCTGAACATTTTCCAGTGTCACCTCTTTATTCAGAATCATCTTTGACAACTCATCGCGTGCCTTTTTGGCCAATGTTTTATCTTCCTCCTTTTTACCTTTTATTTCGGGTGTATCAATACCGTTTAACCTTACTGAAAACCGATATACTGGGGATGAATCATATGGTAACTTGGATGCAATGGTAATCGTGTCTCCGTCATAAACCTTGATTACTTGGCCCCCAGTAATAGGAGCAACAAATGGTGTAGTGTCTTCCCAAGAAATCATTTTATATGATGAATCAAGATCTTTTTAATATATTTGAAATACATGTTTGTTTATCTTCTGGAATCTACCAATGGAGCAACATATGTTGGCGCGACAGTTGACGTTGATCGTCGTTTGCGCCAACATAATAAAGAAATAAAGGGGGGCGCTCATGCTACTTCTGCTAAAGTTAAAAAGGGTGAATCGTGGTCGCGAATATGTTACGTGGAGGGGTTTCCCGACTGGCAAGCTGCTCTCCAATTTGAATGGAGATGGAAACAATTGTCGCGAAAATTGCCTTCCATGCAACCTTTAAAAAGGCGAATGATTGCCTTGAAACAATTGTTGGCGCTTGAACGTCCCACCCAAAAAGCAAAGGCTTATACGGAATGGCCCATGCCTCCTAGTATTCAATGGTCTTCGGATGTGGCAAAAGAATTATTCGGTTAACCTCTTTTCGCCTTTCTTGTTTTTCTCGTTTTTATTTTTCTTGAATAGTTTCTTGAATAGTTTCTTGAATATTTTTTGGAGAACGTGTTAGATAGTGATTTCAATGGTGACATACTTTGTATGTGATGACTATTCGGCATTCTATATAACACTATGTCAAGGTCAAATTTTGCATATTGCAAAATAATTTTTACGATACTACTTCGCACGTTACTTGCAATAAAAAAGTTTCGAGAAATAGGGTCATTTGGCGATAACTCATTCATTTCCGATTCGGTTTCTTCAGTATACTCATTTTCCTCTTGCTTTGGTTCTATACTCGCATTCTCATAGGTAACTAAATTTCCAAACCAAGGTTCAAACTCCGAGTGAATCAACATTTCATCAACATATCCATAAGTATTAAAGTTAACCATATCATTCTCAAACAACGCAATGTCTTTAAACAATTTCAAAACCTCTCTTGTTTCATCTCTCGATGAATTAAATAATTCATACATTTCCGTCGTGTTGTTATTAATTAACTCATTTGATTTAGATCTAATATAAAGCAATAATTCATAACATCTCATGAAAAAATCAACCGACATTTTTTTTTGAAACATTCTTATTGAATTGCCATTTGATTGGTATATTTCTACCATTGACCCTCGTGGATCAACGGCCACAATCAATGCATGATATTGTGATGAAAATGGCATCGATGTAAACGCTAAAATACTATTTGTTAGAATTGAATTTCGAGTAAGATGAAAATCGCGTTCTGGAACAAACTGTTTTGCTTCGAATAGTTTTATAAAAAAATCTACAAGTGTTCTACAATCTACTCCTACTAAAAAATCTGGAGGCGTCCTCTTGATCAAAACCTTGTATATCTTATTCATATAACTAATTACAGAATTACCAATATCTATACTATACACCATATTTAGCGCTCTTCTTAATTCCGGAGAAAGATTATTATAAGGTAATAAATTACCAGTTAAGACATCGCTCATAATGTAAGACAACATTATTATTCAAACCGAGTAAACATTTCTTCCATCGTAACTTCCTTGGGTATATTTTTGAATAATGGGATGCGTATATCCTCTACAATTGTCCGAATGATTTTTCCAATTTGCATTGCTTCTAAAAAAAGGGGTTCCATCGTCTGAATGATGTAAAATTTATTATCATGAAAATAAAAGGAAAATGTGATACTTTTATCTCCAACATAAACGACCCTTGTATTTTTGAATTTTTTGAATGAAAGTGAAAGTTCTGCAAGTTGTGCAGTGATCCGAACAATTAACCCAATAATTGTGCCTTTTTCTCCATCAATCTCTTTACATACGATTACATTTTGAAAATCTGTCTCTTTTACTATCTGAGCACAATAATGTTCTTCGCCAATAAATGTCATTATGATGTTATGCTAATTATTTTTAATTTATTTTTTGTAATAAACTATCCAACTTACAAATTCAAATTTTCATACAATATTTCCATCTCAAAGGTTAAACTGTAATCCATATTATTCAGATCAATCACTTCGCCAAACTTGTCCAACAGTTTAATATGTAAACGTCGAATGTTTACTGGACCATTATACTTTCGTATTTTTGAAAGAGAAAGTCCATTATAATCATTCGACGTAATCGAAAATTTACCATTTACCAATGGTATTTTGGCAATAACGTGCTGATCCAAAATAGATTTATCAAAACAAACGACATTGTTTTCATTGACATTGTTTTGGTAATCATTGACAGAAACATAAATATATCGATCGCCGCCTCCATCATATAATCCTTCTGAAAGGATTCGGTTTACATTCATGTAATTGGCTAACCGAAACCCTAATGTCCATCCTAGTTTTTGCATAATATTTGCATTCGGGTTTTCATTAAAGAGTACACTGAATGTTTCACAACGTTCTTCAATCCAACCAATTTCTGTTTTACATGTTGATGGATTTATGTGAATTTTTAAGAATCGTAATTCAGTTTCAGTGTCAGAAAGATAAAAATAAGTAGAGTTTAAAAACTGGGGCAAAGAGGTAATGTCATAATTGCCACACGGAACGACAATGTCGTAGGTTTGACACCCAATTTGTATTTTCATGATATTATTTTGTTTGAGATCGGAAAAAAGATACCATGCATTGGGCAATTCAATTGAAGAAAGTTGAATCGAAATAGTACTTTGTATAGAAATCGGCAACAAATAATGGAAATCGCATGGATTGCTATTGTAGTAATTTTCTCGGAAACACGTATTCAAGTGTACATTGGTTGTTTGCACCATTCGTTTCAAATAGTTTACTGTTCCTTCTGCCACTGGATTCGGAAAAGAATTAATCACTGGATAAACGGGGGATGGTCTGAGATTTGTATTACTATCTGAATTATAATATATATTTTGCGGACTCATTTCAATAATGCTTTTTTCCAACATAAAGTTTTGATTTGTAAAATGATGAATAATCTCCTCTGCATCTTTCGTATAATAGTCTTTGACGCCTTTGATTTTATGAATATATTTGTAAACATTTTCTTCGTCTGTTATATCCATGATAAAAGATTGGTCTACTAATTCACCGAGACATGAAAGAATGGCAAATACTTTTTTAAAGAAAATAGAAGATTCTGGATGTTTTTTTTCAACCTCGTTTAATAGTTTTTTTCTTTTTTCCATCTGTAATTTAATCGGTTGACTCTCGTTTACTTTATAAATTTGCATCAAATCATGAAAGTCGTAATTTTCTATATTTAAATCTTTCATAATATTTACTAAATATTATTTGTTATCCCTTGTAACCCAGTAATATTATAATTTACGACAACCACTAAATCATCGACACATTCTGTACTGCTTGCAAAAACAAGTGTAATAGACAACCTCAATGGTTTATCATACATGTATCGAGGATCCGCCAAAATAATGTTTTGAATGTCTGACCATCTCAATGAATTTACTAATGACTGACAATTTAAATTGCACAATGATTTAATACTACTTACTTCTTTATTCAAGGTTATACGGGAAGTCGTGTCAATTGCTTCTACTGGAATTTTTAAACATTGTGTAATTTGTACATAGATTTCGGCCAATAAACTAAACGGTATCCCATTTTCTTTATATCTACCATCCGGATTGGTATCTGATGCTGGTAACAAAGAAATATATTTATTAAAATTAATGCACGCAGTTGGATTAATGTTAAAACTATCTGTCTCGTAAAAAATATATTTAAATATATTTAATGTAATATCAATCTCTCTTAACTGAATAGGTGCATTGCGTTCAATCAACTCAAAATTTGAATACTTTTGGCAAATAACTGCAATATTTATGGGGATGTTTTCTTTTTCTTCCATATATTATGGTAAATACGAAAGATTTTTTTTGTTAATTTTTTTGTTTTTTTCGCCCCACCATTTGTTCCATTTGGTTTATTTGGTTTATTTCTTTTCCTTGTTATCGTTTTAATTGTTCCCGTTTTACTTCTCCTTCTTTTACTTTTTTCAGATATTTCTCCCTCTTCGTATTCGTCTGTGTCTGCAACTTCGTCTTCGTCTGTATCTTCAACTTCGTCTTCGTCTGTATCTTCAACTTCGTCTTCGTCTGTATCTTCAACTTTATATGAATTTCTATCTTTTAAACTAGGAACGCTCAACATCTTAAAATTATTAGAACGACTCGGGTTGGCAATATAGATAGTTTTAATACTAGATAACATATTTTCTGGATCTATGTGCATGAGAAGTTTTGCAGTTAAAATAAAATTCACACTTGTCACTCTTTCATGATAATAATTAACATACATATCTAGTTCTGTTGTATTTATTGGCGCTTCCTCAAGTATTATACTGGGCATTTTTCCATCTACCACGATACTCTCATATGAATTATCATCCCCCCATGAATTTTTTATCAGATAAGACCCTTCTTCAAAACCGACGATTGTCATTGCATGTCCGTCAGAATTTTTAATATCTACTACATTGACACCGATATATAAATTGTAGTTTAATACTTGTTTTAAAATTTGAATGGCAAAATCATGACGCAATTCGGATGCGGTCATCTTCACAACAACTAACTCATTATTCTTCCAAAAATGACTTATTTTAACGATTGCGTCATATACTCTCTCTATATATTTCCGATATTTAGTAAACAACTCCAATTGTTCTTGAATTAATTCATTGTCGTGTACAAATTCAATTCCTTCAAGTTTAGTTTCTACATTTTCAAGGGATTTTGATAATCTCTTAAAGGGTTCACTAGTTGCATCGGACCTTTTTAATACTCGTTTTAATGATTGTTCCAACGATTTTTTTTTTAAAGGTAAAAAGTGTTTAGAAAAATATGCTTCGGTGGGGGTTTCAAATAGTTCATTAAAATGAGTTAAATCAGACAAGTACTCAAACTGTTCAAATACATATTTAATTTCTTCAAAGAATCCACCTTGTTCGGGTTCATCGTTCACATATAAAATTCTAAAAATAATTCGATATAATATTCCAACCAATATAGTTTTTTTGTCACAAAAAATACTATATGTAGCATTTGTTTCTAACTTCATTAAAAACCACAATAAATCATGACTAACAGAATCATCAAAGATAAAGTTGCATTGCGCTTGTGCTAAATCATGATCATACTCCTCGATAACAGATCTGTCTTCAGAAACAACAACCGCACTTTCATCGCTATTAAAATCATCAAATAAATCACATTCAACTACGGCAAATCTAGTCAATATCTTTGCAATAACATGAATATAACATGTATCTTTATCATTTTGATCTGGTTTATTAGATGACACAGTTCGTTGAAGACGTCTTGGTGACCTTGGTGACCTTGGTGACCAATGTGGTTTTTGTCGTAAAATTGGGTCCATGTTTTATACTTATAATTTATTTTTTGAAAACTTAAATTTGATACAACACTTCTATTTTCAATGTGAAAGACCAATCACCTCCATTTAAATTTACCAATTGTCCTTTATCATTTACTAATCTTACAGTAAAACGATCAATGTTTACTGGGCCAAAAAAAAGTCGTTTATTTGTCTGTAATTTATCTTGAATAAACAAGTTTTGATCATCGATTCCTTGTATGTTTACTGGAATGAGCGCCAATACGTCGTTTGTGGGTGGCGGAGGCAACCGATAATTCATCGATTTCTCACGATTATGTTTAATAATTTGGTTTGTTGTGTACAATTGAGATTGAGTTAATATTCGCGGCGCAGATGGAATAAATTGAGCAAGTGGTTTATTCGACATGGAAGCTTGTTTAAATAATAAATCTTCGATTGATTTTTCCGTTTTGACTGCAATTTCATTTTTCATCTTTATACATCGATAAAGTAAACTTGCATTTATATAAGAAGGAAGTTCTATTCTCGAATCTTGAACACCCGTGAGAGTAATGATATCATTATTTACACGATTTGTCTGATAATCTGCCAACATTAATAAAAAATATTGAGTTCCCGCTAAATTAATTGGGACTGTTGCATCATTACCACTGCTTTTCATAAAAAGATAAGGGACACGAAATCCCATTAACCAACCAAGTGTTCCATCAATGGATGCTTGTGCAAGAATACAAGTATTGACCCAAGGTTGTATACCATATTCTTTTACATACTTGTAATATTTGAGATTTCCAATATCATAAAAAGTAAAATAAGCATACGTATCCAACATAAATAACAATACACTTTCTTCAATATCTTGAAAGGGTGTGTCGTCTGAAATAAAATCCAGATATTCGGAACCTATTACGTTTCCACTTGGGTCTTTTATATCATATCTTGCATTCTCATATATAAAAGACAGTTTCCCCGTTGTCGGGTTAATTACACACGTAATTCCGTGAAACCCCTTCTCTGTTAACTGATTGAATACTTCAGCAATAAATTCATCTGCCGTATAATTCCCAGAGCGCAACACAATTAAATGATCCTTACCTTTATTCGTAATCCAAAAAAAATTGTTGTTGTAAACCGAATCAATCATATACCATGTTTTTGGAACAATGATATTTTCCATCTGAATCGAAAGAACATTCGTCAACTGTTCACACAAATTGGCATTAAAATAACTAGACGAGAATTCATTCTGAGAATAACTCTCGGTGGAACTTTGAAATAAACTGTCTTCAAAGGTATAATCGCGAAACTGACTGTCGATGTTTACAATACGAGTCGTGACGTTTTTCAAAAGAGGATTCAATACATCTTTTTGGACGGGTACATTAAAGACATTGCGCGCATCACCCTCTTTTTCAACTTGGCGATTGTCATTATCCTCAATCAACGTAGACTGTATCTCTTCAAAAAAAGCAACCATCTCTTGATCACCTTTTTTTGTATACTTGTTGATATATTCGTCCGTTTTTAAAACAATGTCGCGCGATCTGGCCGGATAAGACAACCCTAAAATATCAGTCAACTCTTCCACGGTATAGTTTTCAACATTTGTGTCCATTAAATGGACTATCTTATGTATTTAAATTTAAAACTTAAATATAAATCGAGTATATAATAAAAATGCGTTTACTAAGTGAAAACGGAAATCAACGAAAGTACAACACAAGTGTGAAAGAATTGTTGAAAAAACCGATTTATACACCCGATTGTCAACGCTCCATCATGCAAGAACATGTGATGGAAATTGTGAATTTTCAAAAGGAATACTTTTCAAAAAAATATCATTATATTTTTTTAAATTGTATCCAATTTTGTATTGTTCTCGGAGTATGGTATTGTGTAGACGGACAACATAGATACGAAGCACTGAAAGAATTGAACGACTTGGAAGACTGGACCATCGATATTGAGGTTACTCATTGCAAAACAAAAGAAGAAATGCATGATATCTTTCGCATTTTAAATACAAATACACCAGTTCCAGAATTTTTAAAATCAGAGGACGTCTCCTTGTCGTCTGGTTTGAAAAAATATATTCTGGAAAGATACGCAAAATATATTTCGCCGTCTCGTAAACCAAATCGTCCTAATATCCAAATTGATATCTTTCTGGATGGTTTATTTAACCAACGACCACCACAAACTCTTTCGCTTTTGATTGACTGGTTTGAAGAAAAAAATGCGGAACATTGCGAGTATTTGACAAACAGTACCAATGAACTATGTATAAATGCGTTGGAAAAAATAAACAAGACGGTTCGCGTGCGTGGTGAACCCAAAAATGTCACTTTGCGAAGCGAACCCAAATTTTATCTTGGATGCTACTGGTTGGATAAAATACCAAATAAAATATTGAAAACGACGAGAGACACGTGTTGGAAAGACTGGCATATTGAATGTAGGGCAAACAACAAGACAAATGGGTTCGAAGCGCCTTGTTATGTGTGCGAAAAAATGCTCGATCATACTTCCTTTGAAGCTGGACACATTCAACCTCATACCAAGGGGGGATTAAATACGCTCGATAATTTACGTCCCGTTTGTAGTGCGTGCAATAAAACAATGGGTACAATGAATATGGATGAATTCAAGACTATTTACGGAAAATAGTTTTGAACATTACTTTTACTTTTTCAGTCAAATCTGGCGCTAATTTCTCTGATATGATGGTTATTCCATTGAGTCGCTTGGCATTTGTGCGCCCCTTGAATAAGATTTGCTCTAGTGTTCCAACTATTTTTTTGTCATATTCTTCAATGTCTTGGCGTAGTAGGCGATAATTGCCCATGTAAATATATCGATTATAGTTTTGATCTTGATAAATATCTTGTGGATCGCATAGCATATTGCGAATTAATCCGATGGCCATGATTTGATTGGTTTCGTTATTCATCTCGACGACAAACATGAGCTGGTTTAGTAATAGCGATTTATTAATACGACGATTGGTCCCATAAATGCATTCAATATTGTTTCGGCGCATAAATTCTTCGCGTTCGCGATACGTTTTATTCGTAAATCTGGTAGAGGCCAACATTTTGTCTGGTTGGAAGTGGGATTTTTTTTTCAATTTATTAGACATTCATAGCAAGAATTGAGAAATACCAGGTATAAGCACCAAGAGTATTATTGGAAGCATTTTTTACAATAATTCTTACGGTAGTCGTAGAAGTATTCGGATTACTATCATATTTGATACTATACATATAATTTGGTATATCGTCATTTCCGCTAATTACATATATATCATTTAATCCGCCCAAAAAATTATAAATAGTTACATAAAAAGTAAAAGAAGATTGTGAATTTAAAGTAGGAACATTAACAGAGCCTTGTAGATTTCCAAATTTTGAGTAAATAATTACTTCACCACTAGTCGGAGAAATATAAAATCCAGTTGCTGTAGTTGATTGTGGTATGTTAAGTTGTTGAGCTGTAATTGAAATAACTCCACCTTGAGGACCAGTATCGCCTTGAGGACCAGTATCGCCTTGAGGACCAGTAGGACCCATAACACCAGTAGGACCCATAACACCAGTAGGACCCATAACACCAGTAGGACCAGTATCACCAGTAGGACCAGTATCACCAGTTGGACCAGTATCACCAGTTGGACCAGTAGGACCCATAACACCAGTAGGACCAGTATCACCACTAGCACCAGTAGGGCCAGTATCACCAGTTGGACCAGTAGGACCCATAACACCAGTAGGTCCAGTAGCTCCAGTAGGTCCACTAGCACCACTTGAACTACTTCCCCAATAACAATTTGTACCATTAGAAGTTAGAACTTGATTATTAGATCCAATACTACCATTATAATCTTTAATGTTATCACAATTAATTGTCGAACAAATAATATCTCCATCTACAAGATTATTTCCAGCAAGTGTAGTAAACTTTAATCCATCCGTAGTTGGTGTTAATTGTGAAGTATAATTACCATTCACTATATTTAAACCATCGGCAACAAATGTAATTCTACCCGATGTACCAATAGAAACTGTACCAGTATGACCATTCATTGTTAATTTAATCTCATCGTTAAAATTTGAAATACCATTAAATGTTGAAGCACTGCATACAAGATTATTTATTATAGCATTATTTATTGTAGCATTTGAAAAATACGAGTTAACATTCGCCTTCCATACAGAAGTCGTATCATGGTATCCAGAAGCATTAATACCATCTAAAGCAACAATTGATACATCAAAAGTATTTGTTTTTTTCCATACATTTTCACTATTCAATAAATCCGACGAGATATTCCCATCAATAATACTTGTCCCATTTGAAAAATAAATATTCCCAACATTAAACATCGACTGATTATTCAGATCCAGATGACTATCCACCACAATTTTTGTATTCAATTTTCCTAAAGTATCTGTAATGGATAATTTCATGTTATTGGTTGTATTGGAGGAAACATAATTGTTTGATTTAGTGTACTCTAGGCCACCAAATTTTCGGAATGCCATTTTTTTATCTCTTTATATTTTTTCGCGACTTTCTCCCTATTTTTTTTGATTTTTTACGAATTCTTCCATTATCATTTGTAACAATAGTATAGCGTCCTTTTCCATTTGTCACATTTTCAGTAAACCGTCTACTGTGTATACCATTTGGCCCCATGGTTGAAACAAAGGATTTTTCGAAATATTTAAACATATATTATTAAAATAATTTTTAATAATATATGGATTACGACGCCATTCTTCGAAAAATGAATCTGTATTACTTTGAGGGAAAATTGCAACGTCCATCACAACCTACAATTCAGTCACAAATTCAACCACAATATCAACAAGTTCAACCACAAGTTCCACAAGTTCGACTAACGAAAGAACAATTTTTTCAATTAAAGAAAAAACAATTAGAAGAAAGAAAAAGAAAACATAACGAACAACAAGAAAAACGAAAATTATTATTACCTAATACGATCACCGCAAAAACACAATTAAAACAGATGAATATTATCTAAATTTTATTCATTTTTAATGGCAATCCATGACCAAACAATATCATGTAGATTAAAACAATTGCCGCAATTAAAATACTTCTATTTTCGGCTACACTTGGCGACTGTTTTAAAGCAATCATAATAAAATACAACACTAGACCAATAATAACTGAATGCAAAACCATCATTAACCCACGTTCCATATGAGTACACTAGAAATTAAATTGATTTTAATTAATAGGCAAAGAATGAATAAAATGGAATCAGAAAATAGTAATCTCGAAAAGAAAATAGAAGAATACATAGAATCTTTAACAGAAACGGAAAGGATCGCCATGGAAATTGCCAAACAACATTTAGGATCGTCTTTCGATATTACAAAAAGTGTTGGTTTTTTAAAATTTAACTGAATTGTAAACTTTTCAAAGTTTCTAATGTTTTATTAAAATCCTTAAGTTTAGCATTTATATCAATTTTTATTTTGTTAAAATCCCCATTATCCATATCATTAATGTTTGCAATGATGTCTTTGCTCTTTTTATATAGTAAAACGATGTAAAAAATGGTTTTGTCAATCTTATTTGACTTTGTGTCCGAGTTGAGGTCAGTTGTCAGTTGTTGTATGACAGTTTGTATATCCTTGGGTATATCAGTTTCGTCTGCTTTTTCATCTTGTTTTTCGGATGGTTCGCTCACCTTTTTGTCTGAAGCTTCTTTTTCGTTTGTGTTTTTTTCTTTGGGTCCACCGATGCCACCATTAGGGACGGTGTCTATTGATGGCTCGATGATACCAATTTTTTCTTTTAAATCATCAACTTTTAATTCAGTGATTGTTTTTTTTATTTTATCACTAAATGACTCTTGCATTTTTTTTAATAAATCAATCAAACTATTTTGGATGTCTGATAATTTAGCATGTAAATTATGAAATTTATTTCGCTCTATTTCATCTGCATTCTTACTCGATGCTTGTGATGCGACATTTATCTCCATCATCTTTGAGGATGCAGCATGCATTAAACTAGACATCAATTTTAAAGATTCCAAAGGAACGAGAGTTTGTACTGTTGCCGCCGTGCCAACTGCATCAAGATAAGAACCCATGTTTTTTGCGTTTAAAAAATCTTTTATTTTTTTAACTCCTTGGCTATTTTTGATTACGTTAAAATACTCAATAATTTTTTCCGCCAAAATTTTGGAGGCAGATTGATATAATTCTTCGACATTGCCACCGCTTTGAACGACATTATAAAAATCAGAGACGGCCTTATTTTTTTCTTTGGTGGCCAACGGAATATCAATTTGAAGTTCTTGTTTTATTAAACCAGTTAAAGCAAGCTCCAATGCGCCTATACCAATGTTATAAACCGCGTGAAATACGCGGAATAAATTATTCGTTGCCATTCCGTATTTTTCAGACTCTTTTAAAACATCAACATTATCAAAAGTATTCGCATACCCTATAAACGGCATTGGTGTGTTTTCATCACCACCTCCTTTCATTTCTTTTTTTAACTGTAATTTGAGTTTCAAAATACAAATAGCAATTTCTTTGTTATGTGGTAAAGTGTCTAATAATTTTACAAATTTGTCGCCACTTTTTGGATTTTTTGACAATAATTCATAAAACAAGAAAACGGCCTTTTTATATTTGTCTGAAAATTCAATTGTTTTAAACTCTTGTGGCATTTCCCTTTTTTCAAATATTTTAAATTCTTTGATTTCTTTTAATGTGATATCAGAAAAAGAATAAATAATATCAAATACTTTATTGTAATGATGATTTAAAATATTTTGAAAAGACACAAATATGGAATGATTTTCTGGTCCATAGAGTATACTTTGAATGATACTTATGACTTGGGACATATTATAATTTCATATTTTTAAATTCCTTAAAAGACACATTCATTTTTTTATTTGTCAGATGCTTTTCTACTTTTTTTAAAAAAGAATAATTGGCCATTTTTCCCAAATATAAAAAAATATTCGTTTTTTTATTTTTGCCATGGGTTGGCTCAACAAATATGCTTTTACAATTAAACATGATGACATATTTTCTTGCAACTGTTTCCAAAAATCGAAACGGAATTGTCTTGTCTGAATAAAATTCAAATCGAGTTTTTTCAAAATTGTAAAACATGATAACATTGCCAATGGGAGTTTCTTCGATCAGTATGTTGTTTTTTAAATTTTTTAGATCGACTGTGTTGGATTCTAATAACAGATATTTTTCTTTATACTTGTCTTCGTATGGTATAACACGCACTTCCTTTTTGGTTATTTTTTGGACTGGGTAAAAATATTCGTGCCACGAATGATATAGATCGTTTGTCTTTTTGATAATATTTCGTGTATACTGTTGAAATTTTTGTTTTACTAATTGTATTTCTACCGCATAAATCATAGAAACATTTTGCAATTGGGAAACAAAAAGCAAAAGTGCAATAAATATTTCAAACATTACCTTTAAATAAAGTGTTTCTTTATATTTATTTAAACAATAGGGAGTAAAACGATTTTAAGACGTTTACTATTATATAGTAAGATGGATTACCGTGGTATCAACTTTTTAAAAGGCAATGAGTCAATCACTGATGATATGTTAAAAGCCGTTGTCGCCTCCCCCAAAATGCACGAATGGTGTGATTCACAATTGGACGAAGGTGTTGTTGACACAAAAAGCGTCACCATTCATAACGTGAAGTTTTTTGGTCCAGTGCGCCCAGACAAACTCGGGTTTGTTATGCTGGAAGGAAAAGCCAACGAAATTGCTACGGGGGATAAAGTAATGGCAACATGTGCATTTGTTCGGGGTGGTTCAGTCGGAGTTTTTGTCCGTGCTCGAGTGGTCGCAAAAGATGGCTCAATTGTAGGAGATTATGGCGTTTTTACTGAACAGATACGCTATCCGATGGGGAAGAAACTAATTGAAATTTGTGCTGGTTGTGTGGATTCGCAGACTGGTGATATTAAAGGAGTCGCAATGACCGAGTTACAAGAAGAGCTTGGAATTATCGTAAATACAGAAGACGTTCACGATTTAGGAACCATTATTCCTTCTGGTGGCGGAACATACGAAAAGATCAATCTCTATTATTTGTGTATTTCATTAACAGAAGAAGAATTCAAAGATAAATTGACAAAATCGTTTGGTGTCGAAGATGAGAAGATTCGTCTAAAATTTACCCAATTTGATCAGATGGACGCCTTTTTGGACATTATCGGCGATGTCAAAGCAGAATGTTCTTGGAGACGAATGCAAAACAAGGGGTTGGTTTAATTGCCGCCATAGGCGCCTTGTGAAGCAATGTTCGGTTTCTTTAAGACTGTTACACGATATCAACAAAAACAGTTCAAAATTAGGATTTATTATTTCATTTTATAATGAAATAATATAAAATCAAATAAAATCAAATAGTATGCCCGGGGCTGGAATTTTACCTATTGCTGTCCATAAAAATAAACTCTATTTTCTTTTTGGAAAAGAAAACAAATATAATAATACCCCCGGATGGTGTGATTTTGGCGGAGGGATCGAACATGATGAATCCGTTTTTGATACAAGTTTACGTGAAGTGGAAGAAGAAACATGTGGTTTCATCTCTCCGCATGAGATATTGGAATCGATTGAAAAAATGGGGAAATTAATATACAAAATAAAGGGATATACAACTACAGTTGTTTTGATAAATTATGACAAAAATCTACCCATCTACTTTAATAGAAATCATGCCATGATCGAAAGATATAATCCAAAAATAATAAATTCAAGTGTTATTTTTGAAAAAGATGAATTACGTTGGGTTACGTGGGACGACATGCAAAGTCTCCCGTTTCGCTCCTTTTACATAAAAATGATTCGCCTATTATTTGAGAACAATATAGAAATAGAGGAATTTGCCTTTAGATAATTAAATAATCCTTGATTGTCGCTGCATCCAAGACACGTTCCTTGCTCAACTTTTTAGATAAATACAAAATGGATTGCTTGTGGATGTCCAAGATACTCTTCGAATAGCGATAAGCTTCTGAGAGTATTTCGTTGATCTGATCATCAATCGCTTGTTTGTATTTTTCGCTCGTTTGTGGATATATCACGTTTTTTCCCATTCCATAATATATCACCATTTTCGTCGCAAGTTTTAGCGCTTCTTCGAAATCATTAATTGCTCCAGTGGTAGTAGACAAATTGTAAATCAATTCTTCGGCGATTCTGCCCGCCAAAAGAATCATGAGATGCTCAAAGAGAGCTTCACGCGTATAAATACTATTGATATCTCCTTCAAAGATGGTATATCCGGGACTTTTGGGCGAAGACAAATTAATAACGACTTTATTCATTTTTGAGTGATGTTTGCAGAGTAATCCCACAATTGCATGCCCCATCTCATGAACACTGATACGATCAATTGTATCACTTGTATATTCGTGTTCTGCTGGCTGCCATCCCGCAATTATCTTGTTAAAAACCTCATCAATGTCCTTTTGAGTAAACACAACACGATCGTTTCGTAGAGCACACAACATTGCCTCGTTTAACAGATTTTCGATTTGTGCTCCAGAAAGACCATTTGATAATTCTACCAGATCCTTAATATTGATAGTATCGTCGTGTGGTTTTCCAACCATATGAATCTGTAAAATAGCCTCTCGTGTTTTGGGGTCCGGAAATCCAATAAATATCTTTTTGTCAATTCGTCCGGGACGAAGGAGAGCCGAATCGAGTAAATCAACGCGGTTGGTTGCCCCAATAACAAACACCCCACTATTTGGTTTAAAGCCATCTAAAGAAACCAACAACTCGTTTAGTGTACTGTCTCTTTCGTTTCCGGCAGTATCGCCATCACTGCTCCGCTTTCTCCCAAGCGCATCAATTTCATCAATAAAAATGATACATGGAACATTTTCGCTGGCCAATTTAAACAATTCGCGAATACGCGATGCTCCCACCCCCACATACTTTTCTTGAAATTCGGATCCAGAAACAGAAATAAAACTCATATTGGCTTCGCCCGCAAATGCCTTTGCAATCATTGTTTTTCCATTTCCCGGAGGTCCTTCAAAAATGATTCCGCGTGGCGTTCGCACATTAAACAGTTGATACTTTTTATAATTGTTTAAAATATCTAAACACTGCTGAAGCTCTCGCTTGATCGAATCATACCCTCCAATATCTTTAAAAACAACTGGGTGATTTGTAGTTACTTCAAAATTTTCAGATTTTTTTACCGTTGGTTGACTATTTGTGAACTTTTCTTGCATTTGTTTATAGTATTCTTGTTTTCGTTTTTCTTTGGAATATACTTCATCCGACGGTTCAAAATCCAATGGTATAAAAATTTCAAAAGATTCGTCCTCGATATCATTCTCCTTGATAATTTTATTGATAACATTATACAAATCATAAAGGGATGAATTATGCGTGGGTTGTGTTCTCGCAAGCCGATTTAAATAATCGTTGTAATACTTTTGAGAAAGCGGATATTTCTGTCTCATTGGTGTATGAAACGCATAACACACGCTCAAGAAAAACAATAAGAACCTCATTACTTAGTTATAAGTAAAGTGTTTAATTGCTTTTTTTTATGTTTCAAAACCCTTATATTTTCTTTATATTCATACCCATTATCTAGTTTATTTGGAAACTCTTTATTGTCATAATATTTGGTTTCGTTAAAAGTTATGTTACCGCTTGGTTTTTTTTTAATAAAGTTGAGCAACACATGCGTTAATTTATTCAAATCATAATGCATTTTTTCATTCTTTGGCCAATTATGTCTTAATACTTTTCCTATAGTTGTGTTTAAAATATCGGGTACAAAAATGGTAAAATCTTTTTTATTTTCAAAAATATAATTACTAATATAATATTGATCATATGGCCAAGTATTATGGTATCTAGGATTTGTTTCCAATTCTTTTACAAATCTAGAATACATTTGTTTTGTATACTCGTTGTTCTTAATGATAAATGAACCACTATTTATGTACGTGTATACTTTTAGATAAGGATCTCTTGAAAAACACCCTTGTTTATTACTATTCATTAAATTATGAATCATTATATTTAACCAAAATCCATTTTGGATCCAAGCATCACTATCTAAAAAAACCAATACATCGAACGGTCTTTTTAAAAATTCATTCACAATATGTATTTTTTTCGTTGCTGGATGAAGATGTGTATACTTGGTATCATCAATTTTTAGAAATACATAATCATACTTTAGGATATTACAATACAACTTGTTTACTGTTTGTGTTTTTAATAAAAAATCCAGTGTTGGTCTATTATCCGCTTGTAAAACACATACTCTCATTCTATATGTTTATATTTTGTAATTTAAAGTTAACACTGTTTCTTCTTTAATGGAGAAAAATATTAAAATATGCGCAGATTGCAAACACTATACTGGGTTAGTATGTAAAAAATTTTATGATACAAATATTGTCACTGGAGAAAAAAGCTACTATTATGCGAATTATTTGCGAGAAACTGAAAAATGTGGAAAATCTGCAATTCATTTTGAAAAAAATCCATACAAAAATAGGATAACGCTTCCTTATTATTTTGTGAAACACAACAAGCCCCCTTTTATGCTAATTGGTGGATGCTTTTCCTATGTTTCTTTTCTGTATTATTTGTGCAATTAAAATAAAGAATTAATTTATGACAACTATTATTCTAACAACAACGGTTTTTGTAAACCGCAAAATAAAATACTTGTATCAAACAGACCCAAAGTCTCGATTAAATTTGTACTTAGAAAGCATAAAAAATTGGTTAACCAAAACAGAATTACAAATTATCGTGGTTGACAATTCTGGATACTCATTTAACGAATTGTCAACCGAAAAAGAAAAATACAAGGATAGATTTGAAGTCATTACCTTTAAAGAAAATGAATTGAACTTGTGTAAATATTTACGCAAAAACGAGTCAAAAGGGGCGAGCGAAATGTTTTCCATAAATTATGCATTTAATAGATCGCGATTGAATGAAAAAACGACATTTATGATTAAAGTAACTGGTCGTTTTTTCATTGACGGATTGGAAGCATTTTTAAAAAAGCACGATTTAACAAAGTTTAGCGCATTGAGACAAAATGATAAAAATCGGTGTGAAATGGTGGGATGTCATCGCGACTATTTTTGGTATATTTTTAGCATTTTTTTAATTACGGACAACTTTAAATTTGAACCACACGTCGAATCTGTTTGGAGAGATCGGATTGCAAAATATACTCATGTGCTTGTTTGTCCCCCTTTTTATATTAAAGAAACACAGCGCGGATCACTAAACGAAAAGTTTAAAACAATCTAGCGATATCGATCACTGGCAATGGAATGATATTATACGATTTTTGCAATGGATGGAGTTGAACCAAGCATATTTTAGTAACCCTTTTATCATATTTTGTTTCTAAAATATATTTATACATGTTTAATTGGAGGGTATAGTGCCAAAAATTCGAATCTGGAATATAATCAATTCTTTCCGTCAATGCATATTTTCCCCAACCATTTTTAGAAATATCCTTACACCTTTTCCAATCATAAATCATAACAGAGCCATCGTCGTTTTCATAAACCATATCAATAGTGCCAGAAATATGAATGTCTTCGTTAAAGACAACCCATTCGCTTCGATATGGAACGAGGTGTGGAGTATCGCGTATAAAATCCATTAAATAAGACCATTCTAATGAGGTGTTTGTACACGGATCGATGATATCGGCGTGGGTTTGTTTGGGTGGGACGCCTTTCATTAATACTTCAATATCGTGATGGAGTTTTGTTCCTTCCGCGGAGCCTTGTTGTTCCCATTGTTTTTTGATCTCCTCCTTTGTTTTTCCAAAATAGGGAGAGTTTTTCCATTTTTTGGACGACATCATCTTATCGATGATTTTATCTGCATCAAATGGTTCAAAGTGTGAATGAACCCAATTCGTAACACTCGTATATTTCGCGTCTGGATCATTAAGTATCTTATATCTGTGACCATTTTCTTCAAATTGAATAAGTTTATCACGAGGATGCATCTTTTTATTAGATAGAAAGATGTTTTTATAATCAATTTTTAATATTCAAAAATATAAATGCTAAGTTTAACTGGTAATATTGTACAATCATTAAGTGGTAATAATATGCTCGGAACAATGACACTGGAAGAACCTATGAAAAAAAAGTTGATTGATAAATTATTGATACCATGTGTACAACGTAATTGGGAGGAATTGTATCACAATTATTTATTGTGGAACACAAGGTTAAGCAATTCTTTCGAGGGTCCCGAAAATGAAATTTATCGGTATTTTTTACAATCTTTAGAATTAATGGTAAACAGACAAAAAAAAGAATGCGCAGATTTACAAATGGTTTACATTCTTCCACCCATTAAGTTAAAACCCGAATATGAAATTCACAGACTTTTATTCGGTTCAAAATTTGATAAACGTAGGCTTGATCAGATTGGTGTTCTCTTAAAACGAGAAGGAATAACCATTGACAAAATTAAGGAATTGTGTAAATAAAATATAGGCATATAGTATGTCATCAAGTATTTCTTCACTATCAAGACCTCCAGTAACATCTTCAAATAAACCCCAAGGTTTTAGTAGATTAAAAAACCTTTTTAAAAAACGCCCCAGTGCATCTATTCGTAATAATAGAGTAACCATTAAAATAAATGAACGTGATTTTGTTGATGATTTAATAGATGATAAAACAATTGAAAGAATTATTCATTTGGAAGAGAGCAGAGAATGTCATGTTTTAATACAAGCAATTATTCGTTTGTTAAATAATAAAGATGCTTATTCAAATAATGAATACGTTTTAGGCGATATCGAAGAATCATTTAAACTATTAATAACTAAAGAAATAATAACTAACGGAGGTCGAAGTCGTTTTTGGGAGAGTGTTGAAACATCATTTTTTAATATGACTGATATAACTGATCCAGATGAAAAAGAAAGTATAACAAAATTGGCCAATTTTATAGACACTATATCATCGAGTTGGTTTTTGTTTACATTACTTACTTCTTGTACGGCCATTTCAGTATTATTAATAGAACCGAATTATCCATATGATGCTACGGTTACATTATTACGTATAATGGGTTGGATGGGGTATAATATAGGCAATTTAATTGTTAATATCGCACGGTATCAAGCTCCGACAATGGTAACATCATCAGTTTTAACGATTATTGATTCTCCAAATGAAGTAAAACAATTTATAATTACTTTATTTTTTACTTATTTTGGAAGATATTTTGGAATGTATTTAAATTTAGAAACAATTCAAGATAGACGCGATAAACTACGTGATTTCAGAACATTCCAGTGTGCATTTGGATGGTATTCGTTTTTTAAAAAAAACATGCTAAGAGTAAATTTAACCGAACTACGTTCGACGAATCCAGCAATATTAAATGATATGGCCGAGGATTTAGCAGCAATTGCGGATTTACAAAGTTCTGTTGATGTAGATAATCTTACAAATGCTCTTGAAAATGATGAATCTGCACAAATTACATTGAGGCGAGGTCTGCGACATCAAACTCGTATATTACGCAATAGAATTGGCGGAAAATCAAAGCGCCAAAAAAGGCCAAGAAAAAGGCGAACCGTTCGAAAATAATATCACCATTAATTATGTATCCAAATATTGTTGTCCCTCGTGGAACTATACTCTATTCTGGCGGTAGGTATGATAAATGTATTGATAAATATACATATATAGGACAAGCGGGACATAAAAGTGATGGCAAAATTATGTATTTATCGCCAAACGAGAATACCGCAATTGGTTATGCAGTTGGCTCTTTAGGCGTTGTAAAAAAATATGTCGTGATGGAAGATTTAATTTTAAAGGATATTACGGAAAACATGGCTCATTTTGAATATGACCAATTAGATCCATTTTGTAAAGATGCGGATGGTTATTTTTTAGATTGGGGTATGATGGGAAATATGGATCATGTAGAAGTTGCCATATGTGATATTTCTAAAAAAGTAAAATATGAAGAGTGTAAAACAAAAACAGATATTCATTCAAATCGTCCGTATAGTTACGAATGCGTTAATTTTTGTGGAAAGAAATCAAAAAGTCCGAGGAAAAGTCAGTCAAAACTTTCAAAGAGTCCAAGGAAAAGTCATTCAAAACAAAAAAGTTTGTCAAAAAGAGAAAGGCAAAGTAAAAATCGCACGCGAAAATATACGGTTTTATGATTCGTCGGCATTGAATTTTTAAAATTGCTAATTTTAAAAATTTATTTTTTGAATTTTCTTGTTTTTTTACCCTTACATTTTTTACCACCAGATTTATTAGAAACTAATTTATCTATTATCTTTTTTTTGCCGATTAACATTCGGTCTGCCGCGATTTCACAAGGTGTCTTTTGAGGTACTTCAAATTCATTTGTGATATGTTCTTCTATATAACTTTTTATATCATTTACTGGTGTGGCACGATTGGTGGTTAAAAAAGCTTCATAAAATGCTTTGAATTCGTCGGTTGGTTCAACCAATAGAGTATTTTCTGGTTCTCCATTTATAAAGGTAGAACTATAAATTGCGATACTTTTAAGTTTAATGCTAGGCATTATCATAGCATTTTTATTAGATAAATCACTAGATAAACTATGTCTTTTTTCGGTTAATTCAGCAAAAGAAAAATAGGTTGTATCGTTATGTTCAAAAAAAATAGGATGCCTTAAATCGCCAGTACCTCCCAATATAACATTTTTATTACAGTTCAATCGAAGATCTAATGTAAACCCCACATTAGTTAAAACACGAGTTTTTTCTTCACTAGTTGCTTCTTGAAAAGAAGCAGTTGGAGAGCCATAACTTTCGCCATCCATTTCAACAGATGATTTTTTAATTGCATCCCCTCTTGGAGTATCATTAACAGTAGCCTCACTAGAAGAATTATAAATTTTTTGACATAAATATTTGTCGGGGTCGGATTCGTCTCTTTTTATAAATTTAATTGGATAAATTGTCCATATTTTTATTCCACCTTCATAATCATAACCAAACAAAAAACTATGTATATCTGTAAAATTACTTTTTAATTTTAACCCCTTTAATCCCCCCTTTGATAAATATAGCCCCCATCTACCATCACGCATATTTTTATTCTTAACGAAATCAAATAATTGTATTTTAAGATCAGTATCTTGCATACTACCAAATAATATTTGGTTTTCGGTAATTAAATGATTTATAGTACTAAGTAATATTGTTGGTTCATCACATAATGTATCAACAAGTAAAGGGACATGTTTCATTCCATGACCCGTTATAGAAATAGTTAAATTGCCATATTTTTTTGAAAAAATGACACGATTGTTATAATGACGTTTGTTTGAGCCCTCCTTTTCTGGACATTGACTATCAACCTTAGTATAATCACAACAAAGATCTTGTTGTTGTATCTTGGTATATTCAAGCTCGTCATCGTCTACTTTAACCGTTCTATATGTAGGAAATACTTCAGAACCTCTTGAAGATCGGGGCATACTTGACGATCGTGACATACTTGAAGTTCGGGGTACTTTTGAAGATCGAGATGCACTCGGAGATCGAGATGCACTCGGAGATCGCCTTGGAGATCGCCGTACTTTTGAAGTTCGGGATGCACTCGGAGATCGTGATCTTTTACGCGTATCTTGCTTTATTGGGTCTTTAAGCTTTATTGGGTCTTTAAGCTTTATTGGGTCTTTAAGCTTTATTGGGTCTTTAAGCTTTATTGGCTCTTTAAATGAATGACTTGATTTTTCATATGAAGGTCTTGGGTCTTGGTATGAATGTCTTGAGTCATGTCTTGGGTGATATGAATGTCTTGGGTCTTGGTATGAATGTCTTGAGTCATGTCTTGGGTCTTGATATAAAGGTCTTGAGTCATGTCTTGGGTCTTGATATAAAGGTCTTGGGTCATGTCTTGGGTCTTGATATAAAGGTCTTGGGTCATGTCTTGGGTCTTGATATAAAGGTCTTGGGTCATGTCTTGGGTCTTGATATGGACGATATCTGTTATCTTCTCTTCTTGGGTCTTGATATGGACGATATCTGTTATCTTCTCTTCTTGGGTCTTGATATGAAGGGATTCGGTCTTTACCCCTTGAGTTTTCCATTGGAGATCGCGGTTTCATATAATAACTATATATTATTTTGTTTACAATTCCTTGTAAAAATAAGTTGTGTTAAATATTAAAACAATCAAACAATGGATACTAATGGATACAAAAAAAGGAGAAAAAGGAGAAGCAACATTTTGTTGCGTTTTGTGTGACTATTATACGTCACACAAAACAAAATATGAAAAACATCTCGTTACCATGAGGCACGCGAGGATACTTTTGGATACAAAAAAAGGAGAAAAAGGAGAAGAAAAGGGGCAAGTGCAATATGTTTGCAAATTGTGTGACTATTTTACGTCAGATAAAACAAAATATGACCGACATAATTTAACAGCAAAACATAAAAAGGGACAAAAAGGAGAAAAAAGGGACCAAAAGGACCAAAAAGGACAGCTAGAAGAATTGAAAAATATTTGCGTTTGTGGAAATGCTTATGTATTTCCGTCTGGATTATACAAACATAAAAAAGTATGTAAAATAATCCAAAAGGATTCGATTTTTGCGGAAACTTTGCAAAAAACGAACGAATTTATTTTGAATGCAACATCTGTTATGACAAATGCTAACACTTTTTTACAGAATGAAAAAGTTCAAAATATTCGGATTTCGAAAACAAAAATTCAAAATAATTTTCAAAAAATAAAAAAAATAAAAAATAATTTTGATATTAAAATTTTTCTAAACGAAGAATGTAAAAACGCAATTTCCATAACTTCTTTTATCGATTCGATCAAACCAACATTAGAAGATTTGGAAAATGTGGGAGAAAAAGGTTACGTAAAAGGTATTACTTCTATTATATTATCGAAATTAAAAGAACTGGATGTATACACACGACCGATTCATTATAACTTGCGAGATATTTATTTGAAAGAAAAAGAATGGGAGTCGGACAATAAAAAAGTGGTGTCATTTGTGAAAAATGTAGCGATGAAAAACATGGGAAATATGACGGAATGGAAAAAGAAGTATCCCGAACACGAGAATTTAACGAGCGCAAAAAATACAAAATATCTGAAATTAGTACAAGAATGCATTGGGGGCGAAGACGAAACTATAAACACGGATAAAATAATTCGGAATATTAGTAAAGAGATACAAATTATCTAGAATTATAAAAGATTAAAGGTAATCTGATAATAAATAAAAAATGAAAAAACAAATACCAAAAAAGATTCGCCAGTTGGTATGGAATAAATACATTGGCGAAAAATTTGGATCGGGGTTTTGTCAATGTTGTAAAATAACGGAAATAACTCAGATGAATTTTCATTGTGGTCATATCACCAGTGAAAAAAATGGTGGTGATATGACTCTAACTAATCTTTTGCCAATATGCGCTTTATGCAATTCTTCGATGGGTTCGATAAATATGTGGGATTTTATCAAAGCTCACGGTTTACATCGCGATGATACGTTAAATCTGAGAGAAGAGGTGAAACGATTGTCGAAATTGTTAGAAGAGGCTGAAGAAAGAATCGACATATTACAAAAAATGTAATGGATCAACATGAACAAAATCGTCGACTTGTTATGAGTTACGAAGACGGTCAATGCTTTTAGAGAGTATGTTAATGATTACATAATTCATAGACATAATTGTGAATAAATGGCAAGTATTTGTCTTCTTCTAGTTCTTTCAAATTTGCTACAAAAGTTTCAGTGAGTAAACGAATGACACCCGTTTTAATTAATATTAGATTAATTTTATGGGATTTTTTGTCCCTCCTCTTAGCTCAGTTGGTAGAGCATTTGACTGTAGCGAGTAAACAAATATCAGATTGTCGCTGGTTCGATTCCAGCAGAGGAGATTTTTTTGTAATCTTAATATATGGATCGAGATGCGGAAAGCCAACCAACCGAACACGACAAAGAATTTATTAAATTGTATAAATTAATTCATTTGGCAAATGATAGAGCTGCATACACGGCAAGCAAAACTCTAAACTCTAGATTGAGCGAGCCAGAGATAAAAGAATATATTAATGAACTTCACAAAAATTTTGTAAAAATGAGCAAAGTTATTAAAAACTATAGAGATAAAATCGCGAATGTGGATAACGAAGTAGTTTTGAATAATCATCGAACATACCCAAACTACTTTGATTTGTTAACACCCGAGAATCAGAGAAAGATCCATCTTTTTGAAAAATCGGTTGACGATTTCGAAGATGGTTATAAAATGGTTAATGAATTATACAAGCTAAATAAGTCTCCGTCGCCGAGGACACCAAGAACATCAAGAACATCACCAAGGGTACCTTCCATACCACCACCAAGAACATCAATAAGGGCACCTCCCATGCCACCACCAAGGGCACCTCCAAGAACACAAAGAAGATCTGGTGGGAAAAGGCGAAAATCTAGAAGGCCAAAGTCATTAAAATGATTAAACTGAAATTATCTTAACCATACCGAAATAGAATACATTTCTATCTCTTTTTTTGGAATGTTATCATAATCATTTTCATCTCGTAACAATTTAATAATATCTTCCCTTGATGCTTGTTTACTTTTTGGAATAAAGGCATAAGTATGCAATACACTACCTTGTATGTTTTTTTCTAGAGACGGCGGACCACCGCAATATTCTTTTGTTTCCAAATATAATTTATTTACATATTCGGTTAATTTTTCCATTGTTTCAAACTTTATTTTGAAACAATTTGCATCGTTTGTTTGTTCCGTTGGGTAACAATTTGAATAACTGTGTTCGATCAATAATTCAAACATTTTTTTAACTTTGATATTCAAAAATAATTTCAATTTTTGTGCCAATACTTTATAGTTCTTAATTTCCCTCCAAAACCCCATTCTATATCTTCCTCAAAATCTTCTGGAAGATACTTTTACGAGTGTGACTTTTGACATGTCTGACACATTTTATTATTTTTAAAAATTTTAAAAACATTCTTTCGGCATTTACAATATTTTCAACAGTCAACTCTACTTTTAAATGAATAAGATTGTCGCCGCTCTCACCATCAATGTATTCATTTAATTTTTTCTGTACAGCTTTATTGGTACCTTCAAGACTAAGGTCTGCATTCAAAATATCTGCCTTGTAATATTTGTAAAGTATCCAAGCAGATCGTGGATTATCGGCAACGGCTTTTACTCTTATGCATCCAAGAGAGGGTGCAATAATAATGGCAACAGATATTAAAAATTTGTTATAATGTTTACTTTCAAAGCCCTCCATTGTTTTTGAATTTATATATAAATCCTCGTCATCTTTTATTAATTCTATGGTCGAAACACACATATCTTCATGTAACAAACATAGTAGCATTCCAAAATGATACTCGTAATTTATACTTGCATGATTAAATGGAGTAAACTGGTCAATTTCCTTATTTATCATATGCTGATAGTTAAAAATTAAACGCAAGTCATCGCAATTATATTGTATTATGTTATTTAATCTTTGAACCACCCTCTTTGCATTTGTTATGTCTATTTCGCAAACGTCGGGCGCAGATACAATTTTTACACGATGAGTTTTATAAACCTTGGATTCAGACGTTTTTTCAAAATGTTCTAGGGCAATCAAATCCTTCTCTGTTATGACCCCATTTCTCTTTATTATTTTTTTATATTTTTTCCCATTTTTCTCTCCATAAAGACACAAAATATCAAAATCCAACGAATCATCTTCTACCAAAAACCGATGAACACATCCATCATACTCATATCTAAAAATATTCGCATTATCTGGTTCGTCTTTAATAGGAAGCGTTTTTTCTTCATTTATTATAATAATATCTTTTGGGTCAATTATTTCTGTCATATTTTAAATTAATATTTTAATGTCAAATTAAAACGTTTACTAATATTAATGGTTTGTAAAATAAGTTGTATGATATCCGCTGTTTTTATTATAGGTATGATTTATTTTTATAATATGACAAGTGAAATAGTAAAAAAATATAAAAAAGAATTGTCCCCCGAGTTACAAAAAAGATATGAAAAAATAGCAAAAGAGAGAATGAAAATTAGTTATTATGGATATGGGCTCGGTTTACTTCTTTCGCTTTTTGTCCTCTTTTGTCTAAAAGAAAAAAAGGTACGAACATTCTCTTTGGTGTGTACCGTAATGGCGACATGTTTTTTGACAAATTATTTTTATTACATGTTAAGTCCAAAATCAGATTGGATGTTAAACCATATTGATTCTCCAGACGAGATTAAAGCTTGGTTACAAATGTACAGAGAAATGTCTTACAATTACCATATGGGTATTGCTTTGGGAATAATAGGGGTAGGAATTTTTGCATTTGCATTTCGATGTTAAATTTATCTTCTTTATTATTATGAGTGATTTTAGTAGTGAAGCACAACGGATTAGAGAAAGGCATGAAAGGGCTAGACAAAGAGCTAGAGAAGTAATGAAAGAAAGACAAAGAGCCACAGAAAAGGAGGAAATGAAATACGAAGACAGTGAATTTTCTAAAGGGGCAGAAAGGATCCGAGAAAGACGCGCGAGGGAAACTAAAACTCCACGTAAATCTAATAGCCCAGTGCCAGATGTTGACGATTACAGAGATGAATATAAGATTTTAAAATCCAATGGCGTCTGTCCTTTTCCAACTCCGAGAGAATTTGCGGCAGATTTATTGGCCTTTAAGAGTACGCCCAAAAACACAGAAGCATATAAAGAGATTAAAAATGAGGGGTTGTTAAAATATCATCCAGATAAACACTTGGATAAATCTTTGACTAAACTCGCCAATATTGCAGTTAGACATTGGTATGCTTCAAAAGGGGGTACACGGAAATTGAAAAACATTAAAAATAGATTACAAAGGCGTAAAAAAGAAATATTTAATTTTCATACTAGAAAAATATTTCGATCGTAGTTTAAATATTTGCATATAGTATGAATTTGGAAATAACATTTAACGAAGATGATGTATCATTTAATGTGGATTGTCTTGTGGGTTATCAAGAATTATTAGAGGCAGACGACGAAATTCCAATTGATTATCTAGACGAGATGGATATATCTTCTTTAAGACTTAGACGTATTCCAGATTCAATAAGAAGGTTGACGCATTTGAGATCCTTATCTTTAGCCAATAACGAACTCGATTCGATACCAAATTCTATTGGAACATTAACAAATTTAGAATACTTGAATTTACACAACAATCGTCTTGAAAATTGTCCAGTAATCAGAAGATTGACAAATTTAGTATACTTAAATTTATCAAACAATCGAATTGCCACTATTCCCAGAACAATCGAAAATTTGACGAATCTAGAATTTTTGGATTTAAGTAATAATAACATTCAAAACATTCCAGCGTCAATTGGCGCTTTGAATTTGTTAGAGCTTAATTTAAGCAATAACCCAATTACACGTATTCCATCATCTATTGGAAATTCAAGATTGGTAACATGTATTTTGCCAAATAATATTCTCTTGGAACCGATGCAAGAAGAATACGTTTTTACAAATAGGGTCGTCGTAGATGAACTTAGACGTGTATTTAATATACGCGAGTATAATGCTTTGATGAAAGCAGCCGCAAATGAACAAAATTGGAATGAACGAAAATCGCCAGCAATACTTTCAAGTGGAGTGCGCGATCACTTTGCCACAAAAAAGAATACAAAAACAAAAACAAAAACAAAAAAAAATACTGCAACACAGATTTTTTACAATAATAGATTTATGAGACATTTATCGAGTTTTCATGGCGCAAGAAATAGACCTCTCACCGTTGAAGATGTTATTAAACTAGCATAATTTATAGTTTTACGTAATTTTTAGATTTTAATATAACGTAGGAACGTTTTTGCAAGTCTTTGAATACTTTTTTGTTGATATTTTTGAACTTTTTGGTTTAGCACCCTTTAATCTTAACGAATTCATTAATTTATTTCTATTTGATAAACCCTTTATTTTAAGAGCTTTAAAACCCTTCCCATAAACAGCATAACAACGTTCTTCAAATGACATTATATTTTATTATAATAAAATATAAAGTTGTAAACGAAATTCTTTGTATTAAAATCTTATTTATCATTATGAATTTATTAATTATAACATTATTCGAATCAATCTATTTATTTTACATGTTTTTTCTCTTTAAAACTAATTATAGTTTTAATTACGCTATTTTTGATAGACATGTTCAATCTATGGGTGATTTTTTTGTCCATAATTATGAAAATAAAATTTGCATGTTCGGAAAATTTATGGCAATCTTGGCAATTATCCTTGCTTGGATCCGTGTTTACATAAACAAAAATGTTTACAAGTATACTATTATATTTGATTTAATTTGTATAACTCTTGCATTCTTGATGAATATGAATTCATTTATATATATCATTCCATTGATATTTACAGAGTTGTATATACTGAGGGAGTTACGCAAAGTGCATTGATTTTTTAATTTCATTTAAAGTAATTTTGTTAGACATATTTTTCAAATAAATATATTATAGTTTATAATATAATGGAAGATGAGTTAAAAATTTTACCTCCCCTCTTTTTAATTTTGCGATATCATCTCTCAAAACGACATATTTGTTATGTCATATTGTAATAATTTAAACGTAAAATGTCATTATACGTAAATGTCAAATTGTAACAGTTTTACATATTGCTTTGTTAACGGAGTTCAAATGTCTGTTTGTGAATATATAAAAAATGTCGACAGACCAAATATTGTTTGTTCCAACGGCCATGAATTGATCTTAGTGAACGGTAAAAAAAACAAAAAGCATTTTAGACACAAAAATGGTTGTGATAATCCAATGACTTTATGGCATTATGAATGGCAACTTGAATTTCCTACAACAGAAATATGCTTTTCTTGTAAACCGACTCAAAATAAAGAGCGCAGAGCAGATGTGCTTCTTAATGAAAAAAAAATACTTGAAATTCAACACAGTAAATGTGAAAAAGAAGAAATTGATGCTAGAAAACACGATTATCAGTTGCACGGTGTTGAAATTATTTGGTTAATTCATGGAAATAATATTAATGTCAAAATATTAGAATCTGCCAACAGAGTTTACTTGGAGTTCACTGATCACTGGAAATATGCCAGTTTTACAAGTTACGAATCTATTTTTATAGATATCGATTCGATCATATATAAAATAAATCCGAATAAAGTTAAAAGTCATATGATTGATGTAGAAAATGGTAAAACAAGAGAAGAATTCATCGAGGCTTTGCAAAATGATCAAGATATTTGGGCGAATGAAGAACCAGAACAATGCAACTTGTTTATAAAACAACAAGGAGCTGGGAATGGAAAAACACATGGAATTATTAGAATGTTAGAAGATGAAGACAAAAGTCATTATACAAATATTATATATATTACAAAAGCACATTCGGCAAAACATATCATTAAAACAGAGTTTGAAAATCAACAACAAACATTTCAATATTTAAAGGATGTTGAAATAGTTGAAAACAACAAGAAATATATTATAAAATATTTTAATGAAAAATCACAAAAAAAATGTCAAATAATTATTTCAACAATAGATGCGTTTACTTATTCAATTGGCAATAAAAATCACACATATTTTGATAAATTCGAAGGTTTAATATATTCAATCATAGATGGTTATATAGAAACGAAAAAATGTGGATCTATTAACTTTGCTGGAGTATCTCCAAAGTTGAATAAAGAAACGATGCTTGTTATTGATGAATTTCAAGATGTACCAGAGTATTATGCAAAAGCAATTGTACAAATAATGAGAAATAAATATATCGACGTTTTCATTGTTGGAGATAAATTACAAAGCATATCGAATGAAAAAAACGCATTCACATATTTTTTAGAAAACGAGTTTCCTTTGATAAATATCGTTAAATTAGAACCGTCAAACATTTGCAGAAGGTTTACACACCCATCCTTGGTTGAATTTGTGAATTTTATGATTCCTTTTAAAGATTATGATCTTCCAGAAATAAAACCTTATAAGGAACATAAATGTGAAAAGAAATGCGTAGAATTTTTTACTGGTAAATTTATACATCCAACAAATAATACCTCTGACAACGAAGAAAATATAATTGAGGAAGTTGAAAAAATAATGGAATATTATACACGCGAAGTAATTGAAAATGAAAGAGTTCCAAATGATTTTTTAATTGTCACGCCTTTTACAAAAAAGAATCCTCTTGTAGACGCACTATTGTTAGCTATAAATATTTATTGGAATAAAACAGATGAAGATAAATATGTGAGATATGCTATATTTCATAAATCAGAAGATGGGTCCTCAATCGATTTATCTGAATCGGAAGACTCTACTCGCATCGTTTCTTGTCATTCTTCAAAAGGAGATGGAAGAAATGTAGTTTTTATAATTGGGTTCAATGAAGGTGCTCTAAACATCTACAGCCAAGGTTCAAATAATTTAATTTATCATTCATTGTTGCATGTCGGCATAACTCGAATGAAAGAAAAATTATATGTTCGTTATGAAAATAATAATGATGACATAGCAAAAAAAATTAATAATTACAGAACACTAGATAACCAACGTGATAACCAAAGCTATATCCGCGAAGAAATGAACCCAAATATAAAAATTAGGAAGTACATAAAGTATGAGGAAAATAGTCACGAAAACAGTTACGATTTATTTCACGAAAAAATTGTAGATACCGAATATGAAAAAATCACTGAACCTATTGAAGAAAAACGTATAATAGATATGGGCAATCATATCATTAGATATTCTTCATTATTCATAACTATTTTATTAGAAATAGTAAACAAGGAAAAAATAAACAATGATTCAAAAATAAAAAAACAGCTGATAGCTATTTTAAATAAAGTTTGCGAATCAACCGTTGTCGGTGTGAATAATTTGAAAAAATATTATACATTATTAGAAAAGGGTGTTATTCCCATTATTAAAATTTCCAATAAAGGTAGGGATTATAAAAAATATTTTAACATAATTTTTGAGATGTCAAGACATTTACAATCAAAAATTAAAGATTTATTAAAAAAGAAAGAAGCTATAATTTTATGTCCACTTGAATGTATCATATTAAATTATATAATTAAAATCATTGATCAAAAAAAATATTCTGATATCAATATCAATGATATTTATGATATTATTGACCTTTATAATGATAGTTTTCATGACATAAATGAACATGAAACTTGTTTATGTAAAAAACATTTTAATGCAACTCAATCAATAGTTAAAAATAAAAAAATAGATGATATGAAATTATACCTTTATAGTCATTTTGAAAAAATCGATGTCATCAAAAATATAATGAGGTTGTTTCATAAAAAATATCCAACAATAAATTGGTTAATAAATCACTCTGTTTTTTATGAAGGCAACAATAATTTTATTATGAGTAAACAATTTCAATTAATTGGGTATAATGAAGAAACCGTAGTAATAGCATATGTAAAACCACAGTTCAATTCATTAAACTACAACGAAATAATAGTAGATAGCATTTTTGATACACATTTATTGAATAATGTAAAAAAAAACAAGGAGAATGAAATATCTAAAAATTATGAAAGATTTTCCGAGAAAAAAGTAATTATTTGCGTTTTTGCGCTTGATAAAAATGAAGCATATTATATAGATTGGAAAGATAAACAATTTCCAGTTAAAGAGAGAATATTTTCATTTATCGTTGATAAATATAAACTGGAAACGAGTACACTATATATTTTTTATAGATACTGGCGAACACATTCTCCCAAAAAGCCATCTGAATTTATTAGATTTTTAAAAGAAGAAATAGATAAAGAATCTCTGCCAAACTACATCAGTGAATTTATTTTAAGAATTGGGTTTGAAATTGAATTTAGTAAACACAAAGATTTAGTTTTACAAAATTATGATGATCGCGAATATTTTAAAGAAAAACTAGAAGAAACTTTGGTGGTAAGTATAAAAAGTTATTTGGGGATAGAAATAGATGATTAAAAGGTTTTAATTACAAAAATACAAAAACATTGATTAAATCCAAATTTTACAGTTTGAACCAATTTGAAGATATAGTGTACAATTTACTAAAAAATTGAAATAATTTTGTAAGAAAGTTTGAGTACAAAATCAAATAACACGATGTCACGTAAAATCCCAGGCGTATTATCAAAAGAGGAATTAGCGGCAGCACAATTGAAGGCAAAAAACGCAAGGAGGAGTTCAGACTGAAAGTAGAAAAAGAGATGGCGGAGAAAGCACCAAAAGGATTATTTTGGCGAGTACCCGAATACACGAAAAGCACGTCTACGAAGATTGAGTATAGGGAGACATCTGATTGGATGGGGAAATGTAGGAGAGAAAAGTTTGAAATTATTACAACGACAACTTGGCGTCATAATGGAGATGAACGATATGTAGTGTTTAAAACAGAAGAAAGAGAAAGGAAAATGAAACTCACAAGAGACGATTTAAAACATTTTGAGAGTGGTAATTATATTCGCATAGAAAAACATCATCATCTATCAGAAAAAGAACAACTTGTGAGAGCAAAGTTTGTAGTAGACCGACCAAAAATGATATAAGACACCACGCGCGCAATGTTTGCGAGTTAAAAGTTATAAATGTGCAAAAACATCATTGATTGAATTCATTCGAAATTCTACATCACCTCTTAAATATTTCACTTCTTCTTCCAAATATTCTCCCACAAATGTGATGTATTTTTCATATAGTTCT
>Ga0214919_10000717_pt1 | contig 56855 bp, 51 predicted proteins | sample LL1503_MetaG_FD_177994 | JGI IMG/M metagenome (GOLD analysis project Ga0214919, IMG submission 177994) | Freshwater microbial communities from Lake Lanier, Atlanta, Georgia, United States - LL-1503 | ecosystem: Environmental > Aquatic > Freshwater > Lake | place: USA: Georgia | collected... | reverse complement strand
GTGGTGTTGTTGGTGGGGGTGGTGGTGGTGGTGGTGGTGGTGGTGGTGGTGGTGGTGGTGGTGGTACAAAGGCTGGTGCATTAGGATTAAGTGGTCGTAATGTTGGTACAAAGGGTGGTGCATTAAAATTCAATTCTCTCTTTTCCATCTCTTTTAAAGTATCTTCCATTGATATTCTTCTTGGGTTTGGTTGTGTTGATGTTATGTTAGTTATGTTACCTAATGGATTCATTATATATATATATATATATATATATAAATAAATTTAAACTTTTTTATAATTTATACATATGCAAAAATTGTATTAGTAAAAGTCTATAATTCAATATATTTTATAGACTTATTAATTTCTTTATTAAATCAAACTTATTGGTTCGTCTTTTTTCATAATACTTAAGTTGATTAAATAATTTCTCTATTGGGTTCTGAAAATAATGGATTAGGAAGAATAAGTAAACAATATATTAAAATAAGACACACTACTAATTATTATTTTATAATAACCCCAACTTTCTGTAATTGTATCTAATTTTAATAGATCTATTATAAATTTAATAATTCAAAAATATTATTAGCCCATAAATTTTAATTATCTGTGTGAATATTTATAAGTAATTTTCTATCTAAATGTTCTATATATAACATCCATTTTTAATTAATTTTTTAGTTAATGACAACACGTGCTATCATACCATTTACAATAACCGGAACTGTAAAACACGAATTATCAATATATTTCTCTGGAGTCATACCGTTTTGTTGATTAAAGTATTCTTTATAAATACCATTATCTAATAGTGTAATAAGATTGTTTAGTATATTTTCAAAATTTTCAATCTGACAATACCTTAGTTTATTATTTAAAAAATCAGAAAAGTAAATATCTTTTTGAATATCGTCTTTAACTAAAGTGATTTTCCAATTATTTTTGTTTTTAGTAAGAATTGCTAAATTATCATTTATAATATTTGCAAATGTCCAATTTTCATCAATATTGCCATTAGAACGAATAATTTGAATATTTCCTAATATTTTTTTAAACTTATCCATTTCATTATACTTATTAATATCGTGAAAAAACACAATTTTATGTTTATGAAGATAAGCTTTGGTATCACGAATACCTAAAACTTCATGTTCTTTGCAAGTTAGAATACCTTTATTACGATGTTCAACTTCATGAGTAATAATTCCTTGCGTACAATCACAATAAAAGCATTTATTTATCATAAGTACTAAATTACAAGGTTCATAACAGCAATGTGTCATTATTAATTATTTATTTATAAATTAAATTAAATTAAATTAAATTTCAATTTTTAATTTATTTTCCAGTTGAACCAAAACCACTGTCTCCTCTAGAACTACTCGATAAATTTTTTACAATTTTAATTTTAATTGGATCTAAAGTTGGAGAACAAATTTGAAATAATTTTTCACCTTCCGTTATTATAGTATCTTTTAAAGATACATTTTTAACTTTTGCCATTATATTACCTCTATAACCAGCATCAATAATACCTACACTATTTGCCATCATTAAAGGTGTTTTACTAATAGATGACCGTGGGTATAAATAATAAGATACTAATTTTTCTTTTTCATTTCTCATTTCACATTGAATGTTAAAGTTAATAGTTTCAACATCAAAGGGTTTAACTTCACATGTTGAAGTATTAATTAAATCTATCCCAGCGTCTCCTTCATGTTTTGTTAAATATTTATTATAATATTCTTTTTCAGAATCAGATGTATTTTCTCCAAATTTAATAAAAAGTGTATAAAACATTAAAATATAAATTATATTTAATAAAATATTTTTAAATCAATTTTTATCAAAAGTCAAAAAAATTGTTAAAATAATTTATTAAAGACTTGAACTTTATATTTAATGCCTCCTAAAAAAAACAAATCTGAAGAACCACTTGTAGAATCTAAGAATGAAGAATTAGTAGAAGTTATTGAAATTAAATCTAAAGGTAAAGGTAAAACTAAAAAAGAAGAACCAGTTGAAAAACCATCTGAACCTATACCCGTATCTGATTCTAAACGTAAAACTAAAAAAGAAGAAGTAATTGAAAAACCGGCTGAACCTGTATCTGAATCTAAAACTAAAGGTAGACATAAAAAAGAAGAACCAATTGAAAAATCAGATGAAATTCCTATTGAAAAACCTGAATCTAAAACTAAAACTAAAAAAGAAGAACCAATTGAAAAATCAGATGAAAAAACTGTTGAAAAACCGGAATCTAAAACTAAAGCAAAAAAAGAAAAACAGATAGAAAAACCTTCCGAAAATGAATCTAAAACTAAAGAATCTAATAATGAAGTTGAAGTAGAAAAACCAACTAGAGGTGGAAAAAAAATTTCCAAATCAGATAATATTAATGAAGAAGAACTTAAAAATCAATTATGGTCAAATTTAAATCAAAAATGGGCAAATATTATGGTTAAAATTAATGAAAATAATAAAGTAACACAAGAACTTCAAAAAGAACGCGATGACCTTTTAAGCGAAATGGAGTATTTTTCAAATAATAATGGTGAAACTTTTGTAGCTAAAATTAATGAACATAAAAAAACAACTTTGGAAATTAAAAAAGAACGTAATGAAGTTTTAAAAGAAATGGAAGAATTAATTTTAAATAAACAAAAAGCAACATCAGATGTTAAAAAAGATAAAAAAAATAAAACAATTACTAAAGTTAATACATCTACATTAGACGAAAGTAATGATGATTCGGATACATCAGAAGATGATGATGATGATGATGATGATGATAGTGATGATGATAGTGATGATGATAAGGTAATATCTAAAACTAAATCAAAAGAAAAAGTAGTAAAAAAATTTACAGCTAATTCATCAAATAAACAAAAAATTATTAATAATAATGATAGTGATGATAGTGAATAATTTATTACTTATTTAAAATAAATAAAATTTATTATGTTTTTTTATTATAGTTGGATAATTAATTTCAATAGTATCATAATCATTAACTATTGGTGATTCATATTTTTTTAGATATATATTATAAACAATAGATGGTACTTTTTTATAATTTTCAAATAGTGTTCTATAAATATTTAAATGATTAGCAAGATCAATTGGAATTTCCATTTGAATAAGTCTAGTTTTATAACCATATTCTTTAGCTAAATCTATCATTTCTTTTCTATTAGCATTTGTTGTAAATAATCCTTCAACAATAGTTGTTTCTTCATTTTTTAAACTTTCAATTACCAATTTTTTAAATTTATTACCATTTTTATCTTTACTTAAAAAATTAGCATTATTATTAGCAATAATACTTTTAGCTAAACTACTTTTACCAGAAGCAGGTAATCCTGATATAATAATTAATTCTTTTTTTTGAATATTAGTAACTGGTTTTGATTCTAATTTTGAATCTAATTTATAACCTGAAATTTCTTTATCTTCGTTAATATCTTTAAAATATTCTTCTGGTGTATAAAATTTAAATTTAATATTAAGTGCAAATTTAAAATCAGAATCAGATTTATCTTTTTTTCTACCAGCCATATCACCAACATAAAAAGATTTTTTTTTATTAATTTTAAAATCTAATTCTAATTCAATAAAATTAAGCATACCTGGTCTAGGCTTTCGATTTATATCATCTTCTTTACTTGCTAAAAATATAAAAGGAATATTTAATTTAGTTTGAATATTTGTAACTTTAAATATTATATCTTCATCATTAGTTTTACCAGTTGAAATTCCCAATTGATTAGAAAAAATAATAATTGTTTTAGTTTCAGATAAACTATTTAATTTTTCTGGAATATCATCAAATAAAAACATCCAATCATTTTTATCTTTAGGAAAAACTTTACCTGATTTTGTTTTAATAATAGTTCCATCCATATCAAATCCAGCTACATTTTCATTATATTTATGAAGTTTAGGATAAAAGTTTAAATATAAAATTGTCATTAATATAACATTTTATATATAATAATTTAATAAATCAATTTTTTATTTATTCAATAAATAGTAAAATTATTGATATTAATAAACAATAATTACCAGGACCAAAAATTTTTAATATTGGTAACCAGCTAAATATTAATTCTTCTTTATATTCTTTAAAGAATGATTTATACAAACGAAATAGTAATTTTGTTATATATAAAAATAAAGTAAAAATATAATCTTTTTCATTTTTTAATTCAATCATTCTTCTACGTAAAAAGTTATCATTATCTGTAGCTTTTTTAGAAGATATTGCTTCATTTACTCCATAACTTAAACCAAGCATATATGTACTAAAAATACTAATTAAAACATATTTATTTGTTAAACCAAATCTATTAATTAAATAAGTAAGTAAAGCAATATGTGAAATATTATTAAAAACTAAATTTAAAGCCATGTTATATTTAGAATTTGTGTTATTTTTTTTTGACATCTTATCATTAACACAATCTAATAAATATCCAATAAAATATGCAAATGCAGCATATAATTTTTCATTTTGATAAATAAAATATATTGATAAAAATGTAAAAATAGTACTTAATATTGTTACTTTATTTGGCGTTAAACATAATTTATGTAACGGATCAATTAGTTTATTAGCAATTGGAATGAAAATATTATTATCTGTATAAGATTCAAATTGATTATTATCTTTATTTTCATCTTTATTTTCATTATAATTAATATTATAATTGTTATTTGTTTCATTTTGTTTAGTGGTGTTATTTTGTTTAGTTGTATTATTTTGTTTAGTTGTATTATTTTGTTTAGTTGTATTATTTTGTTTAGTTGGTTCATTTTGATTAATTGTTTCATTTATAATTTCATTTTTAATACATTCTATACTTTCTGATAATGATTGTTCTAACATTAAAATAATTGAGATTTTTAAAATTCTATTATATTTTTTTAAAATACTTATAAATTTCTTAAATAATATATTATTGAAGCTAATATAATACCTCTAATAATCAAAGAAGGGTATTGATTTTCTGTATTATTAATAAAAGAAATTTTATATGTTAATAATATTAAATCTTTATTATTTAATAAAATAAAAAGTAATACAACAATAAGAGGTTCTTTAATATTAACTAAAAAAGTATACACTTTATTATTCCAAGTTTGATAATTTTCTTTTAATTCTTCTTTAGAAGTGTCTTTATCATCTTCAAAATTAACTATTTTTTCAGTAAAACTTTCTCTAATTTTATTAAAATCTTGATTAGATGCTACTGGATTTATATTTTCATTAGTATTATCAAAATTATCTAAATTATTTTCTAATTCTTTTATAAAGTTATTAATATTAAATTTTTTTAAATTTGTATCTGATTTTTTTATTTTTTTAATTGAAGTTCCCATCTCATTATAATTTAAAAGTTCTTTTTCTAAATCATCCATTATAAATAAATTAGATTATTAATTTTTTATGTTTTAAAATTTTCTTGATAAATATTATCTAATATTCTATATTTATTCTTAATTATTAATCTGTCATATTCATCTTTTTCATCTTCAAACCATTTATTTTCTGGTTTAAAAGGTGGTGTTAAAACTGTTGATAATTTAATAATTTTTTCTATTTCATTTTTTGTAATATTTCCTCTAAAAGAATCAGTTAATTTAGTAAAAATTAATACTTTTTCTACTTTACAATTTAATAATGTTCCACAAACATTAGATTTACCATATTCAGAATTTAAATACCATATGTTTAAATTATGTTTTAAAAAACCTATTTCGCAAGTTTTATAAGGTTCATTGTCAAAAAAAATTTTTGCAAAATCTTCCATTGGACCATATATTTCTTCTTCTTTCCAATTTTCACTTTCATTATCCCATACACCAACTGTATTATATCCTCTACTTCTAATCATCTTATATAATGCAGATGAATCCATATTATCAAATTTTATATCATTACTTAAAGTTGAAACATAGTTTTTAATAATAACAGCTTTACCTTGAATTACATCACCGTTTATGTTCATTAAAGTTGCAAATTGATTTACTTTATTCTTATTATTTATTTTATCTATATACATTATCTGATAATTATGTAATGGTTCTTCCCCAATAGTATCGGTTACAATAATATTATCTTCATTAGCTTTAAAAAATTCACCAATATAATTAAAAAAGTGATTACTATTAATTAATACTGTTTTAATAAAAGGAGAAGATACTAAAAGTTGAACATAATTTGGATTATTCCAATCTAATCCATTTAAATCAAAATCATTATCATCTATTAGAGTTATATAAAATTCATTATCATTAAAAAATTTAATTTTAGAATGATCAAAAGGTTCTGACATCTATATATAAATATAAATAATTTATTTTTATATATATTATAAAAATTGAATTTTAAATAGTTTATTAGTTTCATATATATTCTTTAAGTTCCCTCAGAATTGAGACCCCGCTCATTCCACAACGCGCATCTGGGACACGTTCACCCTATATTGAAGAAGAAATTTACTATCTGACTCATCCAGAGACCTGGATAGGTCAGACCCAGCCTCTTCCGCGTCGTCAGAATGTAGTTGCCGAAGTAGAAGCTCCTCGTGTCCCCCCTGTTCCGCGTCGTCAGAATGCAGTTCTGGGAGCAGTTGGTGCATCTTTAAATTTAGCAGAAGCACTTGAGTTTCTTGCTAGATTAGAAACAACACAATAAACATCAGTGTTGTAAAAAATTTTTTTTTAAAAACTTTTAAAAAAAAATTGAAAATTATTTATTTTATTTTTATTTAATAATTAAATAAAATTTATAATGAAAATAACAAATACATTTTTAAAAAAAAAAGTACATTTTAAAGTAATATCTATAAAAAAAAAAGATAGAAATAATAAAAATTTTGTTAAAAAAATGTTTAATTCTAGAATTGTTAACTCATCAGATATAAGTCAGTTATTTGAACAAATTACTCTAGAAAAAAACAACGAAACGTCTTAATTATTTAATCTTCAAATAATTCTCTTTCATTTTCTTTAATTATATATTGAATTTGGTTAAATAATTTAACCTTTTCTTCAATATTTTCTGTTTCTTCAAATTGTTTTAATAAATCATCTAATGATAAATCTTTTTTCTTTTTATTTTTTTTAATATCACCAGAATTAATAATTTCTATCAAACAATTTAATTTATTACGTTGTGTTATAATTTGTTCTTTTAATTCTTTCATTTTTTTTATTTTTGAACTCCAATCTAAAATATCATCTAAATTATTAATTTCTTTTTCTATATTATCTAGTTCTTTACAATTATTATTCATTACTATAAATTATTATTTTTCTTTATATTAATTTTGATATTGATTCAATTTTGACTTTAACAATTATACCATTCCAAATAATTTCTAAATTTTTTCCTTTATATTCTAATAAATCTTCTTTATTATGCATTATTTTACCATTACCATTTAATAAAATATTTGTTGTTTCATACATTTCTAATCTAGATTCAAAATTATCTAATTTTCTAAGCATATTATTTAATTCGTTCATTAATTTTTGTTTATTATTTCTTTCAAATGATAACCATTTTTTGTTTAACTTTTCAAATAAATTATTTGTTTTTTCTAATTCATTAATTAATTTAATATTCATTACATTTGTAATTTCTTTTAAAATTTTTTGATATGATTTTAAATAATTTTTATTATAATCAACTATAAATTGAGCCGCTAAAGATGGTGTAGGTGCTGAATAATCACAAACTAAATCAGATAAAGGATTATCAATTTGATGACCTATTGCACTTAATGTTGGTAAATTAAAATTATAAAGTGTTTCAATTAATTCTGGTTGTGAAAATCCAAATAAATCTTGAAAACTTCCACCACCTCTTGTTAAAATAACTAAATCATAATTTAAATTTTTTAATTTAATATTTTCTAATTGTTTACAAATATTTTGTGGACAATCAACACCTTGAACTATAACATTAATTAATTCGACATTTATATTTGATTTTGCATTTTCTAATCCATATATAAAATCATGATATGCTGCTCCAGATTCTGAAGTTAATAGTAAAATTTTTTTAATATAATTTGGTAATTTAAGTTTTAATGATGAATCAAAATAACCTTTTTTTTCAAAATCATTTTTTATTTTTTGATATTTTTTTAATAATTCACCAATACCATCATTACTAATTATATTATCAATAATAAAATTTAATTTACCACCTACTGAATAAAAATCTATTTTACCTTCTACTGTTACTTTATCACCATCTTTAATTATAATTTTTAAAGATTCCATTTTACTTTTCCAAATAGTAGCATTAATAATATTATCATTATCTTTAAATATAAAATAATGATGACCGTGTGAATTTTTTAATTGGTTTATTTCACCTATTACTATAAATTTTTTTGTTGGTAAAAAATCTTTTATTTGATAACAAAATTCGGAAACGGTTAATGGTTTATTTTTATCCATATTAAAATATTAACAAAAGTTTTTTTTATAACACTTAATAAATGAATTTAATAATTTTAGTAATAATTGGAATAATTATATATTTTGTAATTACTTGTAATAATGTTGAAAAATTAGATAATTTAAGTAATTTAAGTAATTATTCAAATATTAATGAATCAAATAAATGTTGCGAAATTAAAAAAGTTATTCTTACAAATAATAATTTTGCTTATGATTATAAAGTTACTGAGGATTGTCGTCGTGATTATAATAGTAATTTTAGACATATTTTTGAAAATGAAATTATAGACAATAAACTTTTTACTTTAGATAAATGTTCTAATGAAAATAATTTAGTTGGTTCTTGTAGAAGAATAGGATTTGAATGTATGGATTTTGTTACACCCGAAGACTGTAAAAAATATAAAATGAAATGGTCTGATAAAACATGTCATAATCAATTAAAAGTTGATATTACTTATCCAGAATATTCAATAACATCAGACATAAGAACTATAATTAAATAGTTTTAATTTTTTTTTCATAGTCATTATATAATTTAAAAAATAGTTCCCATATAAAATCAACAACTAATGCTTTATCTTTTAAATCTTTATTTAATATTTGTTTACTTAGATTTTGCAAAGTTGTTGGTACTATATTATGTTCAAAAGAATTTAAATCGATAAGTACATATTTATTAAAATTAATTGCTTTATTATATCTAACTAATTCTGCTTGAATAGCTTTTAGATGAAATTCTAAACTATGAGAAATAATAATACTTACTCCTGCTAAATCAGATATAAATGCATCTAAAACTTGTTCAATTTCTGTTCCTTTTTTTAAAGCTATATCGTGGGAAATACCGTGAAATTTAACAATTTCATCTGGTATTTGTAAGCAACGAGGTTTAATTATAAATTTTTGTTTTTTCTCGATATTGTCTCTAGTTCCAATAATCCAAGTAAGAGAAACTAACCTTGCAAATCCAAATAAATTTTTTTTATATACTTTTTCATCACGTAATTCATGTAGACCAGTTGTTTCAGTATGTATAATACAAATTTTTTTAACCATTATTACTATTATAATAAATATATTATAATATCAATTTATAACAATTTTTTAAATTAAAGAAAAAATTAATTAATTATATATGAGTATTTATTTGGAGCCAGAAGTTGAAGAAGGAAATATAGAATATAAAAGATATTTATCAGATTTAAATGAACAACGATTAGAAGAATATATTTCGCAGATGATATGGCGTGTACGTGAAGGAAATGGTGAAGCAATTTATTATTTAGGTGTTGAAGACAAAGGAACTTTTTATAATTGGACAGAAAATGAAAAAAAACAAACATTAAATACTTTTAAAATTATAGTTAATAATGCAAAAATGAAAATTATTAAAGTAGTTAAAGTTATCTATACAGTTAATAATAATAAAAATAATTATTTTAAAATAGTTATTAGAGAAAAATTAATTGATCTTATTGAAAAAAGAATATTATTATTAGGTGATACTAATATTGGTAAAACTACTTTAATAGCTAATTTAATTCACTCAAAAATAGATGAAGATAAAAAAGAAGCAAGAATGTATTTATTTACACACAAACACGAAATATTATCAAAGAAAACATCATCTTTTAGTTATAATTATATTATAAATAATGGTATAAAATGGGTTTTAATTGAAGCACCTGGAGATGATAAATATTCAAAAACTAGAAATAAAATTATTTCATCTTTTGGCGAATCTATTGATTTGTGTTTATTTATTGAAAATGGTATATCTGAATCTGAATGGAAATGGAAATCAAATTATATCGAATATTATAAACAAATAAATATACCATATTATTCTATAAATATTTATTCAAAATTAGAAAAATTTCCTAATTATAATTGTAAGAAATTAATAAATAAAAATGATTTTTTTAGTAATATTCAAAAACAATTAATAGAAAAATCAAAAGTAATAAAAACAGAATTTGTAGTTTTACAATATTTTAATAATCCACATGTTGGTATAATTTTAACTGGAATATTAAAAAGTGGAAAATTAATAGAAAATAAAAAATATTATTTACATCTTAAAAATATTATCAAAGAAGTAAATATTAAATCAATACATATGGATGGTAAACCAATGTATAAAATATCTGGACCAAAAACAATTAGTATATGTATTGATTCAATTAATCAAATAATAAATTATAATGGAATTTTATCTAATATCTATAAACATTACCAGCTAAATTAGGTAACATCATATTACTTAAAGGAGATACTAAAGGCCCAAATGGTCCTAAAGTAGAATTTATAGGAATTATTCTTGGCATAAAACCACCTTCAATAAAAGTAGTTGAAGGATATTCTTTAGTATCATAAGTAATAGAAGGCGAATAAGGCCAAGTATTTAAAGGTGAAACAATTTCACCGTCCTTTTTAATACCTAAAGGTAATGTAGGCATTAAAGGTAATAAAGGTACCGAAAGCCATGTTGTTGGTAATAATGAAATGCTTACTTTTTTTTTATTATTAACATTATAATAATTTAAATTAGCTTTCATATATTGTCTTGATTGATCAGTAATAATTAAACTTGTTAAAGTTAAATTTTGATTCATTTTTACATAGTTTTTAACAGCAGTTTTGAAAGATTCGGCATTTATTGACATAACATAAGGATGAACAACTTGATATATCATATTAATATATATTATATATTTTTTTATTTAAATTAAAAATATTTTTATTTAAATAAAAATTTAAAAATTGTTAAAAATAACCTAAAGAAAAATTATTATTATATAATAAACCTATGGGTGTAAAATGTTTATTGAAATTTATAAATGAAACTCCTGAATTAATTCAGAATGTTGATAATTCTAAATATAAATTTAAAAGAATTGCAGTTGATATTAGTATATTAATTTATAAAATTATAATTACAGTTAGAAATTCGGGTGCTGATTATATTAATCAAAAAGGTGAAATTACAACACATATTTTAGGATTATTTAATAAAACGATTGAATTATTAAATTATTATATTATACCAATATATGTTTTTGATGGAAAACCACCAAATATTAAAAATAAAACATTAGAAAATAGAAAACAAATAAGAAAAAAAGCTTTAGAAAAATTAGAACAAGCAATTACGGAAGAAGATAGAATTAAATATCTTAAACGTAGTTCAACTATTTCAAAAGAACAATGGGAACAATGTAAAGAATTATTAGAGTTAATGGGTATTCCATATATTGTTGCACCAGAAGAAGCAGATTCACAATGTGCATATTTATCAAAAGTTGGATTAGTAGATGGAGTTTTAACTGAAGATATGGATATTTTAACTTTTGGTTCAACAAAAATTATTCGTAATTTAACATCACATAAAGTTCAAACATCTGAAATTAATTTAGATAATTTATTAAATCATTTAAAATTAAATCAAGATGAATTTATTGAATTTTGTATTTTACTTGGTTGTGATTATTGTCAAGGAATATCTGAATATAAACCAAATATTATTTTTGAATATTTTTCAAAACATAAAAATATAGAAAAAACACTTCAATTAATGAAAAAGGATAATCTAAATGTACCTAATGAAATATATTATAAAGATACAAAAGAATATTTTCTTAATCCTAATGTAATAGATATATCATTAAATATGTTAAAAATAAATGAACCAAATTATGATAAATTATTATTAAAATTAGTTGATGAATACGGATTAATAAAATTTATAATTAAACAAAAATTAAAAAAATTAAAAATATGTTATGAAAATCTTAAAGAGTATTAATGTTATATTGTTTCTTTAGCTATATTTTTTAATGAAGGTAATAACATCTTCATTAGATATTTGTTTATTTCTTCCAAACATAAGAATAAAATCAATTAATGGTTTACGACGAATTTCTGTTTCTTTATCAAAATACTTATTACGGATAGGAAACATAGAAGCGCGTAATATCTTGTCATAATATTGGTCAATCATAGAATCACTAAATCCAGTATAACGATTATAACGTTCAATACTAGCAACATTCCATAGTTCTTCTTCGGTAGTTACATAAGGTGTAGTTGAAATATATAAGGGATTTTTAGATGTTAAAGCATATTGAAAACATCTTTCTATACCAATAATACCAATTGCTTCTAATCTATCAGCATATCGAGGATATAGAAGCCATTCATTTTTAATAGCATCTTCTGGAATTCTATCACCATTTTTAGATGATGAAACTAAAGATATCATTTTAATTATTAAATCTATTTCATCAGATGGTAAATCATCTAAAATTTGTTTTAAATTTTCATAATTTTGATTATTTGGAAAAAATTTTCTATCATCTGCATCATGTAAAAGTGCAGCTAATTTAACACAACGTTTAATTTTTTCATCAAATTTGAATGTGGTTTGATTTAATGTATTTTCAGCTTGATTTAATGCATTTTCAGCATGATTCATAACTGCAATAGCGTGAGTAATTCCATGAGATGAACAGACATTATGAGTAGAAAGAATAATATTTAATTTATAAATATAATTATCCATTATATATTTATATAAGTAATGTTTAAAGATGTTTATTATAAAAAATATTTAAAATATAAGAATAAATATATAGATTTACAAAGTCAACTAGGGGGTTATGATTCTTATGATTTTTCTGGTTATCCTCTAGTTCCATCACCATTAGAGCGTCAAAATGCAGTTGATGTTTCTTTAGGTGCTCTTCCTGATGCTATTAGTAGTGAAAATGATGATATTTCTGTTCCTCTTCGTCCTTTTCGTCAAAATGCGACTAGTGGTAGACCAGTTGATGTTTCTTCTGCTCCTCCTCTAGTTCCACCACCATTAGGGCGTCAAAATGCAGTTGATGTTTTTTCTGGTCCTCCTACTGCTATTCGTAGTGAAAATGAAATAGATACTGTTCCTATTATTCCTTTTCGTCAAAATGCAACTAGTGGTATACCAGTTGATGTTTCTTCTATTCCTTCTTTAGTTCCACCACCATTAGGGCGTCAAAATGTGACTAGTGGTATACGTGCTCGTATTCCTTCTGTTTCTCCTATAGGTCCACCGCCAGTAGTACGCCAACAAGCAATTGATGTTTCTTCTGGTCGTCTCCCTGATGCTATTAGTAGTGAAAATAATTATACTTTTGTTCCTCTTCCTTCTTATAGTCAAAATACGACTCGTGGTGTACGTGCTCGTGTTCCTTCTGCTCCTTTTGCCACTAGTGGTCCTGCTGCTAGTGGTCTTGTTGCTAGTGGTCCTACTGATAGTGCGTCTGCTGCTCGTGCTGCTAGTGCTGCTGCTCGTGCTGCTCGTGCGGCTGCTCGTGCGGCTGCTCGTGCGGCTGCACGTGCTGATCCTAATGATGCTCCTAGTGCTATTCCTTTTGGTAGTCCTCTTGATAATCCTCTTGATGAAAATACAAGTCTTAGTGTTCCTGTTGGTATTCCCCCTTAATGAAATTAATAGTCTTAGATTTAATTGTAGTATATAATTCATCCAAGTTATAAAATAAATTAATAGATACCTTCACCCAATTTGCATGCATTTGTAGTTCGTTTCAAATTAATAAATTAAATAAAATTTTAAAATATTTAAAACATTTAAATATTTTTAAATTCTATTATATTTATATATAATGAGTGAATATTATAAAAAATATATAAAATATAAAAATAAATATATAAATTTACAAACTCAAATGGGTGGTGTTCTTGGTGATGAATTACGTGATGATGCAAACTTTGTTTCAATATCTACTGATGAATATGCTGATTTACTTTCTTGGAAGACGTTGGTTCCAATACGTAATGGTGCAAAATTTGTTCTAGACACTAGTGATAAAGGAGATATAGATTCACGTCGTGAATCGTTAAAGAAGTCGTTAGCACAAGGTAATAGTACAAAAATGGTTTCAATACATAAGGATGAATATGATGAATTACGTGCTGGGATGAAGTCGGTTCCAATACGTAATGGTGCAAAATGGGTTCCAATACCTGCTGATGAATTACGTGATGAACCACCACCTGTAGTACGTGATGAACCACCACCTGTAGTACGTGCTGGGATGAAGTTGGTTCCAATACGTAATGGTGCAAAATGGGTTCCAATATCTGATGATGAATTACGTGATGAACCACCACCTGTAGTACGTGCTGGGATGAAGTTTGTTCCAATACGTAATGGTGCAAAATGGGTTCCAATATCTGATGATGAATTACGTGATGAACCACAGCCTGTAGTACGTGAAGGGATGAAGTTGGTTCCAATACGTAATGGTGCAAAATGGGTTCCAATATCTGATGATGAATTACGTGATGAACCACAACCTGTAGTACGTGAAGGGATGAAGTTGGTTCCAATACGTAATGGTGCAAAATGGGTTCCAATATCTGATGATGAATTACGTGATGAACCACAACCTGTAGTACGTGAAGGAATGAAGTTGGTTCCAATACGTAATGGTGCAAAATGGGTTCCAATATCTGATGATGAATTACGTGATGAACCACCACCTATGTAGTACGTGAAAGTAATCCATACTCCATTGATGCAATTAATAAGGCTCATAAAATAGCTGAGGCTTAAGCTCGTATTGCAAATCGTGCTAATGAAGATAAACTAGGTCTTGAAGAACAAAGGATAAAAGATGAAAAAGTTGCGATGAAATTATGTGCAAAAGCTGCAAAAAATGGTCATCTAAATATTCTTATTTTTCTTCACCAAAATAGATGCCCTTGGAATGAATTGACGTGCAGAGAAGCTGCAGAAAATAGTCCAAGTTCTGCAAGTCCAAGAAGACTTTATGTGACAGGAAATTACCTAATAAATAAAATAGTTCCCACTATAAAAAATAATATAGTTACTATTTATATAATAATTATATTACTAAATTTCTAAGCTAAGATTTTACAAAGTTAACATTTTTAGAAATAATTAATAAAAATTGAAAAAATTAATGTTTATCAGTTTTATATTATACAACACTATAAACTTACACACGACATGTTGAGTATCGTGAAAGAGCTAATGAAAGTGACAAAAGCACGCATTAGAAAGCAGATTACAAAGCAGAATACAAAGCAAATTATACTGTGGATTACAAAGCGGATTACAAAGTAGAAAGAAACATTAAAAGTAGATGCTGATGCCCTAAAAGTAGGTGAAATGTATGATGCGTATTACAACCAAATGTATCCAGAACTAAACAAATACAACAAAGCACTATATAAAGCATACAAAGTGACAGAAGTTGAAAAAGATAAGGCAGTAACAATATATAAAAATTTAAAGACAGATACCACAAAAACAGTAATGTATGAAAAATACTACAAATCACAAGATGTAATAGAAAACGGTTATATTGTAGACAATTTACAAGAAGCTCAAGCACTATCTAAGAAATCATACGAAGCAGCAAAAGAATTGTCAACAAATTCTCCATACAATAGTTGGCATTTGACTACAGAGGAACTAAATATACTAGAAAAAGTGTTAAAAGAAGCGCTTGTACTGTCAAAGAAAGCGTATGATGCAGTAGAAGCAGTTGCTATAGAAAAAGACTCAGATAAGATAGTCTATAAAAAAGAAGTATATAAAGAAGCATGTTTTAATGCAAAGAAAGCACTGGATAATGTACGGGAACTTACGTATGAGGCGCATGACAAAGCGTGGTTTGATAACAAAAATGGGAAAACATACAGAAAACGGTATTGGAAAACAAGAGCAGATTTGTGGTTATCGTATTCTACACTACGGGTATATCTGTTATTCCATGGAGATGAATAAGATATACGATATATTGGCTTATAATATATCACTGTTTCTTTTATGAAAAAAAGAAAAACTAAATTTAATCATAGTATATAATTTACCAAGTCTAAAATAAATTAATAGACACCTTTGATCCAACTAACTAGCAAGTATTTGTAATTTATTTAGAATTAATAAAATAATTAAAAAATATTTAATTATTTTATATAATTATATAATGGATGAATATTATATAAAATATTTAAAATACAAAAATAAATATTTAGAATTAAAACAATATGGTGGTGTTAGATTTAATATGTTCTCTAAGTTATCTCCTGGTGTAGTACGTCAAGATAATTTAAAAAAAAATCCTACTAAATTTGCGGAAAATATGAATGATAATGCTATGCGAATTGCTATCATAAAGGCACAACAAGAAGAAATACGAGCAAATGCTATTGTGTACGAGAAGTCGGTAAAGGCAATAACAGCATACGAAGCGTGGAAGAGGGCTGAGTCGGAGGAAAAAGTTGCATTAGATAATGAAAAAGAGAAGGTGATACAACGGCTGATGGAGCCAATTATAAAGTATGCTAACCAAAATTTTACAAACACAAATGATAGGAAAAGAGAAATAGAGAACCAATATGCTGCGTTACAAAAGACAATAGCAAAAGAGTGGGATATTTTAGAGAAGACAATGAGGGTGAAGACAAATAAAGCATATCAAGTGTTGAACAATGCACAGTTAGATGAAAAAGAAGCACGGCTTAATATGAAGAGGAAGGAAGCAAAGACAAAAAAGCTACGAAGAGAGCTAAGAAATGCTACAAAAATGGTAAATATGGCAAATAAGATAGCAGCAAAGTGCAATAAAGCAGTTACAATATCAAAGCAATATGCTAAGAATTCACAGTTAATGAACGAAACTCTTGAGCGTGCGAAGAAAGCTGAAAAACAAGCGAGTTATAATTTAAGTGCGAAGAAGATACTTACAAATAATGCACGTAAAGAGTTGAAGATGGCAAAGCCGGATGATAAAAATAAAGTAATCGAAGTATTGAATAAGGCAGAAATGGAGGAAAAAAAAGCATTAGATGAGGTACAGAAGACTAGAAATAACATAAAAAAGTACATAAGACTCGTGATAAATGCTAAAAAAATGGAGGAGATGTCAAATATGATAACAAAAAAGTGCATTGCATCGCAAAAGTAAGGCTAGAAATAATATAAAATCTGTAGTACAGTCAGAGATAAACTCATTTAATAAAGTGTATAAAGCATTAGAAATGTAGTATGTGGTTAGCTATTTATGTAATTACTTTTATGTAAAAAGTTATTATACTTTAGAAATAATTAATAAAAATTGAAAATTTAATATTTATTTAATTTTACTTATAAGATAAACCAAAAACCAAATTCAAGATGGATACGATTACTCCCGAAGTGCTATACTTTGCGCAGTGCATCAAAACAATGGCATTGGCTAAAGAAGAAAAGTCAAAAGCAGAAATAATGGTTAAAGAATCCCATTTGAAATTTGTTGAAATAAAAAAAGCACAAGAAGAAGCACAAAATAATGCTATGGATGCGGGTCAGGATATGTATCATGCTATTCATGACGCGAATGAGTCAATGGATATAACAATGTTGGCAGAAACATTAATGTCTATGTTCTATAATGAAAAAGTAGCAGAAAAGATTTTTTCTGAAGCAAAAGAAAAAGAAAAAAAAGCATCTGAAGAATATGAAACAGCAATATATATGTGTGATGTAGCTAATGAGAAGTATTCTGATGCTGTAAATAAGATGGAATTGGCATGGAAACCAGCACAAGACTCAGTACAATTGGTATAGATTATAAGAATTGGATACATACTATTTTCTTGTAATTGTTTAAAAAAAAAGAGAACTAAATAAAAAATTATTTTAATAATCTTTTATTTAAATTTAAATTTATTAATTGGTTGTATATGATCTAAAATATAATAATGACATTTTGACATAAAAATATTAGATGAACAATTCATTAAATTTTTTTTTAAACTTTTGGATTTAATTGTAGAATATAATTCATCCAAGTTATAAAATAAATTCATATTTGATTCAATAAATTTTCTAATTGTTTTAGGATTTATCTTATCATTAAAATAAGATGTATCTAATGTTTCAATAAAAGTATCAATAGTATTGTGTTTTATAGGTGTAATATATAAAGATTGTTCTATTGGTGATATACCTAAAATAACATCATTAAATTCATAATTTAATATCGAATGATTAAAATAATTATATATATCACTAATCGATGGTGCAGAATGAAATTTATAAAACCAAGTTTCATCAGCTTTAGAATTAAAATAATAATTAGTTAACCAAGAAAGACCTTTTAAATATTCATTAACCATTTCTTTTTTATTTAAATTTACTTTATCATTTGACATAAATAAATCATAATAATCATCAAGTTTATTATTTATTAAATATAATTCTTTATCTCTTGGTGATAAATCTTTCATTGCAATTAAATGTTTTTTACTTTTTGACGAATATTCAATAGGTAACATTTTTTGATAATGTTTTGGGGTTTCTTCAATATACGATTGGTTAAAATTATTTTTATAAGTGAACGTAGGTAATTTTAAAAGTTCTTTATCATCTAATACATAATATTGTAATTTACCATATTTATTATTAAAATCAAAGTTATCAATAAAATCAAGATAAAATTTAAAAAATTGATTAGGTTTTTTATTTTTAATATCTAGATATAAATTAATCATTGTAGCATAATTAAAATTAGAATATTTATTTTGCATATATGTTCTCTGTTTTAAAATATTTGAAAAATTATTTAAAAAACTAATTAAATTATAAAAGCTTTTGGGTATTATTTTATTTGAATCATCTAAAATATATCCATTATCAATATAATTAATTATATATGCATCTAATAATAAATATAAATCCATTGAAACATTTATTTCATTAATTCGTGGAATAAAATCATTACCAAAAATAGTAAAAATAAAAGATATATCTTTTATATATTTATCTATTTCTATTTTATTTTTAACTCTTTCTTCAAAATAAAAAATTAAATAATTAATAAGAGTATTTATGTGAATAACATTTAAAATTTCTGTATTTTGGTCAAATCTAAGAATTTTTATTTTAGATTCGGTATTATTAGACCAAGCAATCATAGTTAAAACTATTAAATCTGCATCTGGACTATAAATAACAAAATCTTTGGTTTTATTTTTATAAATGTAATCAATAATTTTAAATTCACCTTCTCCTGTATCATCTGTATCAGAGATTATAGTTCTTGTTATAAATTTTTCTTTATTTAAATATTCTGATATTTTCCTCATAAATTTAGTTCCTGGTTTAATTAAACTTTTATTAAAACTAAACGATAATGTTTGTTTTTTAACTAATTCTTCAATTAAATCACCTATAAAACTTCTTTTTTTTTGTTCTAATATTTTTGAAATAGAAGGTACGCCATCTAAAGCAATATAAACTAAATTACATTCTACATTTTCAAGTAAATCATCTACATAATTTTTAACATGTAATATAAGACTATTCTCATCATAAGTGTCCTTTATATATTTAGATGAAACATAATGAATTATAGAATTAAAATCAATAAAAAATACATCTGTTTTTAATTTTTTTATATTACTCATTACTGATACAATATCAAAATTTTTATTAATAGCTGAAAAAAATCTTTCTATACCCATATTAATTTAAACTATTATAGATAGAGAGAAAAAATAATATTTGTTTATTTTTTATAATGTCTTCTAATATTACCTTTTTCTATAAAATATGCTCTACTAACGGGTGTTAATCGTAATAGTGGAAGAGTTAAATTTTTATACTCAAGTAATGACATTTTATAATTATCAATATTTAAATTTTTAGAAAAAGTTAATACAGGTATTTGGTTATTTATATTAATTGAAGACATTAATAAATAATAAAAAGTTCTTAATGACATATTTTTAACACCATAATCTAAAATTTTACACAAGTTATGGGTAAAAATACCACTAGATTTTTTATTTATATATGTTTCATATGCTAAATCTTTATCACGTGTACCAGAAATTAAAAGAATATTTGCTTTTATTTTAGTTTTATTAGGATAATAAGAATTAATAATTGTACACTTATTATTAATATCTAATAATAATTCTGAAATATCATTAGTTAAAAATTGTTCTGTATAATTACCAACATTTATATTACATAAATCAAATAATGTACCTGAATTACAACTATCAGAAAAAGCAAGTAAAGTTTGATCTGCTCTTAAATTTGAAAGTAAAAAATAAAATATATCATCATTTATTAAAGTAATATTTCCACCAGAATAACATACCATACAACTGTCTCCATTTGTTCCATTTAGTTCACTAATTTTATTACCATTAGTTGTTTTTAATATAGTATTTTCATCATTATTATTATCTATTATGGTTGTTCCATGACCCGAATAATGAAAATATAGTTTTTTTTCAGGATATTTAGATAAATTTAATAATTCTCTAATAATATTTACCACGTTAGGAAATAAAGGATTGTTTTCTGGTAAATTATCTCTCAAGTAAGTTATTTTAATAAATGGATCTATTTTTTTTAATCTTATAATAAATGCATCTGCATCATTAAAACATCCAAACAATTCATTATTTGGGAATTTTTTATATTGACAAGCAATAATTAAAGCTCTTGACATATAATATAATTTAGATTTAAAGTATAATCTAATATTTATACTTTAAATAGAAATTAAATAAATTATTATTTATAGACGTAATTTTTTATAGTCGTATATAATGATTTCTAATAATCCTGATATTAATGACTTACTTACTTTTATAAATAAAAAGCGTAAACACAATAAAGAAGTAGTTAAACAAGAAGATATCATTTTTGATTTACAAATTTTATCTCTAAAAAAATTAGAGAATACATTTAAAGATAAAAAATTATCTACACGTGAAAATTCTAAACTTTTAAATGATTTAGAATATACTATGACATCATTAAAAGTAGGTATTGAAAATTCAGAGCTAAATAATGAATTAGATGATATTTCTAAAGTTCTTTTTATTTCATTATTAAATATTTATATTAAAGAAATAGTTGATATTCGTAAAATAAATGATAAAGCAGGTAGACATTTTAATATATTAGATTATATAAAAAATAAACGAACAAAAATAGAAAATGAATTAAAAAAAATACCATCTTGTAAACGTTTAAAGAAAAATATTGTTGATCAAGAAGAACCAGATAAAAAAGATAAAAAAGATAAAAAAGATAAAAAAAATAAAAAAAATAAAAAAGAAGCAGAAAAAGATGGAGGAAAAGATAAGGAAGACGACGATGAGGAAGACGACGATGAGGAAGAAGATAAGGAAGACGACGAGGAAGAAGATGGAGACGATGATGAAGAATATAGAGAATATGATGAAGAAGAATATAATTTTCATAATAAAGTTACTACAAAACTGGGAAAAGAATTTATCAAACAACTTTATCGAGGAAAAGGGTCTCCTCATGATTTAGAAAATGAAACAGTTAAATATTTTACTTCAATGAATAATAAAGAGCGTAAAAATACTTTAAATAAATTAAAAGAAATAAATAATTATGAAAATAATGATAAACCAATAATTTTTCAAATTATGGAATTAGATTTACCAATATCACAAAAAAATCATATTCTTAAAAACTACTTAACTGTTGCTACATCTCGTTCTGATAATTCAAAACTTAACCAGTGGGTTGAAAGTGTAATAAAAATTCCAATTGGAAAATATAAAGGTATTAATCTTAATTCTATTAAACCAGAAAAAGTAAAAAATTTTTTAAATGATTTACAAAAGTCAATGGATAAAGCTGCTTATAGTCACGATGATGCAAAAAGACAAATTATTCAAATGATGGGTCAACAAATTCGTAATCCAAAAGCAAAAGGTAATATATTAGGTTTATGGGGGCCTCCTGGTAATGGTAAATGTTTTGCAAAAGATACACAAATTTTAATGTATGATGGTAAATATAAAAATGTTCAAGATATTCGGGTTTATGATGTGGTAATGGGTGATGACTCTAAACCAAGAATTGTTTTATCTTTAGGTGAAGGTATAGATGAAATGTATGAAATTAAATCTAATAAAGGCGAATCATATACTGTAAATTCAGAACATATTTTATGTTTAAAATCATATAGATTAAATTTTATTAAAAAAATAAAATATAATAATTTTAAATTAGAATACTTTGATAAAACAAATCTTAAAATGAGTTATAAATATTTTACTACTTTTGAAGATGCTTCAAAACAGTTAGAAAGCTTAACAAATAATGAAGAAGATAAAATTATTGAAATAACTGTTAAAGATTATTTAAAATTACCAAATTATATTAAAAATAAATTAAGAGGATATAAAACAGGTGTTGAATTTCCAAAGAAAGAAGTAAGTGATGATGCATATTCACTTGGTCTTTTTTTAGGATGTCAAGATACTGAATCTTCGTTAATTATAAATCAATTTATTCCTTATGATTATAAAGTTAATGATAGAGAAACAAGATTAAAACTATTAGCCGGTCTTATTGATAGTAATGGATATTATAATGAAAGAATGACACATTTTGAAATTATACAAAAAAGTAAAACATTATCAGATGATATTTTATATCTAGTAAGATCATTAGGGTTTATAGCATATCAATATAAAATAATTAAATCTTTTAAAAATGATAAAGAAAATAAATTAGAAGATTATTATAGAATTGAAATTTATGGAAATAAATTAGAAGAAATTCCATCATTATATCTAAAAAAATATTGTAAAGAAAATAATAAAACTAAAGATAGTTTAGTATATAGATTTGAAGTTATACATAAAGGAAAAGGAGATTATTATGGTTTTACATTAGATGGGAATAATAGATTTTTACTTGGTGATTTTACAGTAACACATAATACTTCACTTATTAAAGAAGGTATTGCTGTAGCAATGAATAAACCTTTTATTTTTATTTCACTCGGTGGTGCTTCTGATGCATCATTTTTAGAAGGTCATAGTTATACTTACGAAGGTTCTATATATGGTCGAATTGTAAATGGATTAATGACAGCTAAATGTATAGATCCTGTAATTTATTTTGATGAATTAGATAAAATTTCCAAGACATCAAGAGGTGATGAAATTACTAATATTCTAATACATTTAACTGATCCTGTACAAAATAATCATTTCAGAGATAAATATTTTCATGGAATAGATATTGATTTATCAAAGGCAACGTTCATTTTTTCATTTAATGATCCAAGTAAAGTAAATCATATTTTAATGGATCGTATCACTTGCGTTGAAACTAAATATCTTTTAATTTCTCAAAAGATTCACATTTGTAAAAATTACCTATTACCAGCAATGTTTAAAGAAATGTGTTTTAGTGAAAATTCGGTAATCTTTAGTGATGATATATTAAGAGAAATTATAAATAAATATACACACGAAGGAGGTATTCGTGATCTAAAGTCTTTGCTTTATAATATAGTGAGAGAATTAAATATTTGTAACTTAATTCATACTACAATAAATGATAGAGAAGTAAAATTTCCATTTACGGTTGAAGCTAAAGATATTAAAACTATTTTTAAGAATAAACGTGAAATTGAACCAGATAAAATTAATAATAAACCAAAATGCGGTATTGTAAATGGTTTATGGGCAAATCATCTTGGAATTGGTGGTGTATTACCTATTGAAGTAGTTTGGGTACCTGCACCACAAGCAATGCAAGTTAAAGCAACAGGTAATCTTGAAAAAGTAATTAAAGAAAGTACTGATGTTGCAACTTCTGTTGCTTGGAACTATCTACCAGAAGACTCGAAAGAAAAATTTATGGAAATGTGGAAAAACAAACCTATGGGTTTTCACATTCACTGTCCGGATGGTGCAACACCTAAAGATGGACCTTCTGCAGGCGGTGCATTAACACTAGCTATTTATTCGCTTTTAACTCATCGTAAAATTCAAAATAATGTTGCGATGACAGGTGAAATTAATTTACAAGGTCGTATTTCAGCAATTGGAGGATTAGAAGAAAAACTAGAAGGTGCAAAAAAAGCAGGTTGTATTGTTGCTTTAGTACCAAAAGAAAATAACTATGATTTAACTAAAATTATAAATAGAAATCCTTCTTTACTTGATGATAAATTTAAAGTAATATTTATTGAAAACTTTGGAGATATTATAAAAAATGCTTTATTATCTAGTTCACTAACAGATACACCATTTTTTAAGACATATTATGGTAATGATAATTTTGATGAATTAATTATTTAATTATAATATATTTATCTATAAATTTTATTTAATTGATAATTAGTACTATTAAATCTACTAATTATGAAATTAATAGCTTCTTCGGTTTTCTCATTATTATTACATGAAAATAAATCAATATAAATACATTCTTGTTCAGGATATGTATGAAAACTTGAATGAGAAGTAGATAATAAATATATTCCTGTTATTCCCTGTGGTTCAAATTTATGTATTTTTTTATTTAATAATTTCATTGATGCTATATTAATTGCTTTAGTAAATATATCATCTATTATTTTAACATTATCTAATAAATCAAATGGTAAATCATAAATATTTAAAATATAATGAACACCATTTAATTTTGTTGATTTAATAGCAAGTTTATCATCTAATTTTTTTGGTAAAGTAAATGAAGAAATATGTATTTTTTGACTATAATATTCTAAATCTAATTTTTTATTTTCAAAAATAGGCCAATCAATTATAAAATTTATTGGTTGAATTGTATCACTACATAAACAAAAACTATAAAATCCTCCTGCAAAAGTAGGTGTATAAACTGTAAAAGGTGAAGTATACTTAAATATTTTTCTCATTTCTGTAACCATACTAACTATATTTTGTTCATTCCAATTTATATTGTCACCATTAAAACAAATTAAATGACTACTATTTAATATTTTTTTTAAATTTTGATAAAATGTAGGTGTATGTAAAGTAAATGATTGATTAAAATCGGTTGAATCAATAATTGCAATATCAAATTTTTCTCCATTATAATTTTGAACAAACTCAAATCCATCTTTTATAATTAAATTAGTTTTTGGATGATTAAATGCACCATTTGATAATTTTGGTAAATATTTTTTTGATGCATTAATAACTTCTTCATCAATTTCAATCATAAATACTTTTTTAACATTATGATGTTTAAGAACTTCTCTTAAAGTACCACCATCTCCACCTCCAATAATTAGAACATTTATTGGATTATTATTAAAATAATTTAATGGAACATGAACTATCATTTCGTGATAATTTTTTTCATCAGATTCAGTTAATTGAACATCATTGTCAATAACTAACATATTACCAAAATTATTTGTTTCAAATATTTCTATTTTTTGATAGTTAGATAGTTTAGATAATAATTTATTTTTAATTTTATATTCAACATTAAATTTTGACATATCTTTAAAATAATTATCAGTGTATTCTGAATTTAAAAATTTATTTAATTTTGTCGGTCCTTTTGAAAGTAAATAAAATACAAAATTAGTAAAACCTGATGAATTTTTATTATAATAATCACTTAATATTACTTCCATTTTTGACCAAATTAAAGAATGATATTTATTAAAAATTTTATCTATGTCATTAATTAATTCTGGATTAGTTTTTTTAATGTTGTGTCTTATATAATTTATATTATTACAATTTTTACCAGATTTTTTAATTATTTCCCAAAATTTATTTTCCATATATTTTAATTTAGAAAATTTCTAAGTTTATATATATAAATGAATAATTTAGATTTAAAAAATACATCTTATGATGAAATTTTAAAAGACTATAAAAAAACTAATGAATTTAATGATTCTATATTTTTAGATTCTTCTTTAATAGAATTAATTGGTGGTAAAGGAAAAAGTAAACTTGGACAAAAAATGAAAATGGTAAATAAATCGCCAGGAAATAGATCGCCAAGAAATAAATCGCCAAGAAATAAATCGCCAAGAAATAAATCACCAGGAAAGCAAAATAGAATTAACAAATCTAAATTAGATGATATTTTAGATCCAGAATCACCTTTAGATTATGATTATGATGTAGATAGTGATTTTGATAGTGATTTTAATATTTCAAATTCACATAATTTAGATTTAAAAATTCATAAACTTAATAAATTAATTAAAAAATTAAGTAAAAGATTATTTGAATATAGAGCTAAAAAGCTAGCTAACCATGTTAATAGTCAAGCTTCCAGAGTAACTGATAAAGTTATTGAACAATTAAATGTAACACAATCTGGTGGTAGTTCTAATGAAACTTCTGAAGTACAAGAAAAACAACTTGTATCATTACCAAGAATTTTACCATTAACTAAAACAGGAGCGTATCCATCATATGTATCAGCTGAAATACCACCAGTATTATCTGAAACATCATCATCTAAAATACCATCATCTAATATACTATTATCTGAAACATCATCATCTGAAATACCATCTGAAACACCATCTGAAACACCATCTGAAACACCATCTGAAACACCATCTGAAACACCATCTGAAACACCATCTGAAACACCATCTGAAACACCATCTGAAACATCGTCATTTAAAACACAATCTAAAACACCTGAAACTCAAGGTGTAATTGCTGATGTTGTACGTGGTGCAGAAAAATTATTAAAATATTTAAAATTATAAATTAATGGCTTCATTAGATATTACATCTGTATATTATTTCGTATAATTTTCATAAAAGTAACCTTCCATTATTTCTATTTATGATAACTATATTACAAGTATTGTAACTTAATGAGATTGAGAAATAGCTGAAACATAGTTTTTTATTAAGTTATCTAAGAATAACTTGGACATAAATTTATATGAATAGGATTTAATAATATTACTTTTTACAGTGATATAAAAAATTTTAATGAGTATTGAGTATCTAAATAACACTATTATCTATATAAACAAAACTCTTAATTCTTTAAAAAACAAAAATTATCAAGAATATCTTGATTTGAATAAAATAAATATAAATCAACCGAATATTATTGAATTAGAAATAATCAATATAATTGTAGCTACTAAAAAAGCAATTATAACTACTGATTGTATATCAAAAAGTACATTAAAGAGTAGTGTTGATCTAAGACAAAAAATAAAAAATATATCTGAATTAGAATTTAATAACTTAAATGAAGTATGTGAAAATGTAATAAATACAACACTCGAAGCTAATGAAAATATAATAAATATAGATTCTTCTGCAAATTATGTAGTAATATTAATAAATATGGTACTAGATGCAATGAAAACTAAAAAAAATATTAAAGAATACTTTGATAAAAAAAATTTAATATTAAAAGCATCATATTTTGAAAAACAGTCTTATTTAGCAAAATTTATATTAAAATTAAGAATAATAGAAACAGTAGCTATGATTGGAGAGTATGCACTTGCTACTTGGAAAATAAAAAAAAATCAAAAAGAATATAAAGATATTTTATTGATTATAACAAATGCAATAAAAATTGTTATGACAATTACTGAAGAAATAGCTAATGAGTTAAATTTATTAGAAATAAAAAAAATGTCAATACTATTAAAACAAATAGCTAATACTACAACATTAAAAACAAAGTTAATAACAAAAAAAAAAATAAAAGTTTGTAAAACAAAAAATGATATAATTAAAGTTGCAGAAATGCTAATGAATATTACAAAAACTACAAATATAACAATAGAATTATATGATAATGATATAATTAAAGAGATTGAGTTATTTATTGTAAAAGCGGTAAAAGGATTATGGGTAACTGTACGGGCAATACATATTTTAAAAAATAATTTACTAAAGACAATAAAATAAAATTATATAATTATAAAATTATAATTTTATACTAGTTTACATCATTTTTTTAATAAAAAATTGAAAATTAAATACGTTATTATTAATAATAGTATATTTAAAAATGAATATTAATTTGGAATGCCTCAAGTATCTTCATAAAAATGATTACCCTTGGTCTGAAGAAATGTGTAATATTGCAGTAAAGTATAATCATCTTGACTGTCTCAAATATCTTCACGAAAATGGATGTCCTTGGTCTGAAGAAACGTGTAATATTGCAGTAAAGTATAATCATCTTGACTGTCTCAAATATCTTCACGAAAATGGATGCCCTTGGAATGTATGGACCTGCTATAATGCTACCAGTTTTGGTCATCTTGATTGTCTCAAGTATGCTTACGAAAATGGATGTCCTTGGAATGCATGGACATGTTCAATTGCTGCAAAGTATAATCGTCTTAACTGTCTTAAGTATGCCCATGAAAATGGATGTCCTTGGACTAGACACACGTGTTCTGATGCAGCAGAGTATGGTCATATTGATTGTCTCAAGTATGCCCACGAAAATGGATGCCCGTGGAATAAAAAAACGTGTTTCAAAGCTGCAAGGTATGGTCATGTTGACTGCTTAAAGTATGCTTATGAAAATGGATGTCCTTGTCCAAAATCATTATCTTCTATTATTTGAAAGATTGTATAAAATAGTTATAATGTTAACAGTGTATTAATTATACTTTTTTTAAGATTTTATATAAAACTAGGTAATGATAAATATATAAAAAGTTGAAAATTAAATAATTTAATTATTTTATATATAGTGATATTAAAAAATGAGTATTTATGATATATCCCAACAATCATGGGAAGAAGCTGGAAAAATGGGTCGTCTAGATACTCTTATTTTTTTTCACAAAAATAAATATCCTTGCTATATAAATATATGTAGTATTGTCGCCGAAAATGGTCATCTTAATTGTCTCAAGTATGTTCACAAAAATGAATACCCAGGCTTCAATAAAACATGTAGTAGTGCTGCTAAATATGGTCATCTTGAATGTCTGAAGTATGCTTATGAAAATGGATGTCCTTTGGATGAAGACACATGCTATAATGCTGCACTCTTTGGTCATCTTGACTGCCTTAAATATGCTCACGAAAATGGATGCCCTTGGTCTATTGCAACATGCACTAATGCTGCATATAATGGTCATCTTAATTGCCTCAAATATGCTCATGAAAACGGATGTCCTTGGTCTATTTCAACATGCTCTAATGCTGCAAGCAAAGGTCATCTTGAATGTCTCAAGTATGCTCATGAAAATGGATGTCATTTGAATGTACATACATGTACTATGGCTGCAATGTATGGGCATCTTGAATGCCTCAAGTATGCTCATGAAAATAATTTTCCTTGGTCTTTAGATACATGTTTTCGTGCTGCAAAAAATGGTCATCTTAATTGCCTTAAGTATGCTCATGAAAATGGATGTCCATATCCAGAAGAATTAAAGTCTACTATTGTTAGAAAAATTCTTATTCCAAAGTGGCGTGCATCGGTTAAGGTTCGTCCATATATTCTACACTGGATAGAAGATACTGCTAAAACATTTTATGCAGAGAATAGTCAAGGTCGAAAGCGTGATCATGATATATTTGTAAAAGATTTTCAATAAAATACAAAAAATTGAAAATTAAATAATTTAATTATTTTATATATACTGATATTAAAAAATGAGTATTTATGATGATTTTTCTATTCAAGATAAAATGCTTAAAGCTATAGAAAAAGGTAATCTAGATATTATTATTTTTCTTTACAAAAATGGTTGTCCTTTAGACAAAGATATGTGTATATATGCTGCAAAATTTGGTCATATTAATTGTCTCAAGTATCTTTACGAGAACGGATGTCCATGGGATAGGTATGTATGCGCGAGTGCGGCATTAAATGGTAATTTTGAATGTCTCAAGTATGCTCACGAGAATGGATGCCCTTGTGATGAACATATGTGTAGAAATGCTGCAGAAAATGGGCATCTTAACTGTCTAAAGTATTTACACGAAATTGGATGTTCTTGGGATAGCTATGTATGTACTTTTGCTGTATTATATGGTAATCTTAATTGTCTCAAGTATGCTCATGAAAATGGATGCCCTTGGGATAAAGATACATGTGATAATGCTGCAGAATATGGTTATCTTGAATGTCTCAAGTATGCTCATGAAAATGGATGCCATTGGGATAGTTGGGTATGTACTCTTGCAGCATTAAATGGTCATTTAGACTGCCTTAAATATGCTCATGAAAATGGATGCCCTTGGTCTTTAGATACGTGTTCTTGGGCGGCAAGATCAGGTCATCTCGACTGTATCAAGTATGCTCGCGAAAATGGATGCCCTTGGTCTAGTTTAGTGTGTACTTATGCAGTATCAAAAAATTATATAGACATTCTTAAATATGCTCATGAAAATGGATGTTCATGGAGTGAACACACCTGCATTGTAGCAGGAAAAAATGGTAATCTTGAATGTCTCAAATATCTTCATGAAAATGGCTGCCCTTGGGATAGAAAAACATGTACCTTTTCGGCAATAAACGGTCATCTTAATTGTCTTAGATATCTTCATGAAAATGGATGTCCTTGGGACGAAAAAACGTGTTATTATGCAGCAATGAACGGTCATTTTGACTGTCTAAAGTATGCTCATGAAAATGGATGCCCTTGGTGTATCTCAACATGTAATTTTGCAATAGTCCGTAATCATCTTGATTGTCTAAAGTATGCTTACGAAAACGGGTGTCCTTATCCAAATGAATTTCTATCTACTATTGTTAAAAAAATTCTTATTCCAAAGTGGCGTGATTCTGTTAAAATTCGTCCAATTATCTACTATTGGATGGAACGTAGTGCACAGACTTCTTGTGCAGAAAATGGACGTGCACGTAATGAAGATATTAATTCCTTTGAAAATGATTTTAATAATCTTATAGTATAAAGTAATAATATAAAAAGTTTTTTTAATAAAATATAAAAAAATTGAAAATTTAATAATTTAATATTTTATAATAATTATTTAAAATAAGTTAAATAATTAATATTATGGACGCTATTAAAGTTAAAGAAGATATTAATGAATTGTCCGATCAAGCTATTAATGAATTAGTAAAGCTTGGTTGTCTACGTAATTTAATGCTTTTTTACGAAAGATATAAAAATGAGGGTATTTTTTGGACTTCACAAACTTGTATGCTTGCTTCATCATATGGTCATCTTAATTGTCTTCAATATCTTCATCAAAATGGATTTCCTTGGAATGAATTTACGTGTCACCTTGCTGCAGACCATGGTCATCTTGAATGCCTCAAGTATGCTCATGAAAATGGATGCCCTTGGAATAAATGGACATGTAGTAATGCTGCAGAAAATGGTCATCTTGAATGCCTCAAGTATGCTTATAAAAATGGATGTCCGTATCCAAAAGAATTTATATCGACAATTGTTCAAAAGATTCTTATTCCAAAGTGGCGTGCAATTTTTAAGATTTATCAATTTATTATCTATTTGAAGAAATGTAATGTTCAGAAAGCTAATACAGCTTTAAGTATAATAATTGATACGATTATCAATGATAATCGTAGTCTGGATGACCGCATTGTAGAAATTAACTATAAAATCGAGAAGTATAAAGAAATCGCAGATAAATCATTGCTCAAACAAACACGACAAGTGAAGGGTCTATTAGACCAATTACGTTTTTTTGAAAAGAAATCAATAAAAGCAGTTGGTAATGTAAGCAATCTTACTAAACAAGTGCACGATGATACATCTGAGTCATCAGATGGTGAAGATCTCACATGTATTGTTTGTATGCTAGAATCCAAGTCACACCTTGCAGTGCCGTGTGGACACCAGCTCGCCTGTAAGGAATGCTCATCCGAATTGAATAGTTGTCCAATTTGTCGCGAACCAGTTCAACAATGGGTAATGGTACGTATTGTATAGTTTCAATATGTACAATTATTTTAATCTTTTTTTAATAAAATACAAAAAAATTGAAAATATAATATTTAAATGATACTTAAAATAGATATAATGAAGCAATAATTAGTAGTATGCTATATGATTTTTTCGAATTTGAGAGCAGAAAAGAAATTATTAATGATACAGTAAAGAATGGTCGTCTAGATATTCTAATGAATCTTCACAGAAAAGATAAAGATAAGATTTTATCTAGATTTTCATTAGAAAATCATTTGTATGAAGATGTATGCTCTATTGCTGCAAATTATGGTCATCTTAAATGTCTCAAGTATGCTCACGAAAATGAATTTCCTTGGACTACAGAAACATGTAAATATGCTGCAATGAATGGGCATCTTGATTGTCTCAAGTATCTTCACGAGAATGGTTGCCCTTGGAAATTTGTGTGTTGTTATGCTGCAAAAAATGGTCATTTTAAATGCCTCAAGTATGCTCACGAAAATGGGTGTCCTTTGTCTAAAGATACGTGCTATTTGGCTGCAAAAAATGGTGATCTTGAATGCCTCAAGTATGCTCATCAAAATGGATGCCCTTGGAATGCATTCTTTGACAACGAGTGTAGTATTGCTGCAAAAAATGGTGATCTTAAATGCTTAAAGTATGCTCACGAAAATGGATGCCCTTGGGCTTCAGAAGCATGTAAATATGCTGCAGAAAATGGTGATCTTAAATGCTTAAAGTATGCTCATGAAAATGGATGCCCTTGGACTTCAGAAGCATGTAAATATGCTGCAATGAATGGACATCTTGATTGTCTCAAGTATCTTCACGAGAATGGTTGCCCTTGGACTTCAGAAACGTGTTGTTATGCTGCAGAAAAGGGTCATCTTAAATGCATCAAGTATGCTCATGAAAATGGATGTACTTGGGATAAAAAAACGTGCACCTTTTCAGCAAAATATGGTTATCTTGAATGCCTCAAGTATGCTCATGATAATGGATGCCCTTTTGGTGAATGGACAGCTTCCTGTGCTGCAAAAAACGGTCATCTTGAATGTCTCAAGTATCTTCACGAAAATAGATGCCCTTGGAATAAAAGTACAACTGACTATGCTGCACACAAAGGTCATTTTGAATGTCTCAAGTATCTTCACGAAAATGGATGCCCTTATCCAAAAAAATTGCTATCTACTATTGTTAAAAAAATTCTTATTCCAAAATGGCGTAATGCTGTTAAGATTCATCAGATTATCTACTATTGGATGGAACGTAGTGCACAGACTTCTTGTGCAGAAAATGGACGTGCACGTAATGAAGATATTAATTCCTTTGAAAATGATTTTAATAATCTTATAGTATAAAAAAGTAATAATATAAAAAGTTTTTTTAATAAAATATAAAAAATTGAAAATCTAATAATTTAATTACTATATAAATATTATTTAAAACAAGGTAAATAATTAATATTATGGACGCTATTAAAGTTAAAGAAGATATTAATGAATTAGTAAAGTTTGGTCGTCTATGTAGTTTAATGCTTTTTTACAAAAGATATAAAAATAAGGGTATTTTTTGGACTCCACAAACTTGTATGCTTGCTTCATCATATGGTCATCTTAATTGTCTTCAATATCTTCATCAAAATGGATTTCCTTGGGATATATCTACATGCGATGGTGCTGCAGAAAATGGTCATATTGAATGTTTCAAGTATGCTCACGAAAATGGATGTCCTTGGGATGATTATACATGCATAATTGCAGCAGGAAATAGTCATCTTGAATGCCTCAAGTATGCTCATGAAAATGGATGTCCTTGGAATAAATTTTTATACTATCATACTGCGCACAGAAGTCATAATGAATGCCTCAATTATGCTCATAAAAATGGATGTCCGTATCCAAAAGAATTGATGTCGACAATTGTTCAAAAGATTCTTATTCCAAAGTGGCGTGCAATTTTCAAGATTTATCAATTTATTATCTATTTGAAGAAACGTAATGTTCAGAAAGCTAATACAGCTTTACGTATAATAATTGATACGATTATCAATGATAATCGTAGTCTGGTTGACCGCATTGTAGAAATTAACTATAAAATCGACAAGTATAAAGAAATCGCAGATAAATCATTGCTCAAACAAACACGACAAGTGAAGGCTCAATTAGACCAACTACGTTGTTTTGAAAAGAAATCAATAAAAGCAGTTGGTAATGTAAGCGATCTTACTAAACAAGTGCACGATGATACACCTAAGTTATCAGTAGATGAAGATCGCACATGTATCGTTTGTATGGTAGAATCCAAGTCACACCTTGCAGTGCCGTGTGGACACCAGCTCGCCTGTAAGAAATGCTCATCCGAATTGAGTATTTGTCCAATTTGTCGCGCACCAGTTCAACAATGGGTAATGGTACGTATTGTATAGTTTCAATATGTACAATTATTTTAATCTTTTTTTAATAAAATACAAAAAAATTGAAAATATAATATTTAAATGATACTTAAAATAGATATTATGAAGCAATAATTAGTAGTATGCTATATGATTTTTTCGAATTTGAGAGCAGAAAAGAAATTATTAATGATACAGTAAAGAATGGTCGTCTAGATATTCTAATGAATCTTCACAGAAAAGATAAAGATAAGATTTTATCTAGATTTTCATTAGAAAATCATTTGTATGAAGATGTATGCTCTATTGCTGCAAATTATGGTCATCTTAAATGTCTCAAGTATGCTCACGAAAATGAATTTCCTTGGACTACAGAAACATGTAAATATGCTGCAATGAATGGGCATCTTGATTGTCTCAAGTATCTTCACGAGAATGGTTGCCCTTGGAAATTTGTGTGTTGTTATGCTGCAAAAAATGGTCATTTTAAATGCCTCAAGTATGCTCACGAAAATGGGTGTCCTTTGTCTAAAGATACGTGCTATTTGGCTGCAAAAAATGGTGATCTTGAATGCCTCAAGTATGCTCATCAAAATGGATGCCCTTGGAATGCATTCTTTGACAACGAGTGTAGTATTGCTGCAAAAAATGGTGATCTTAAATGCTTAAAGTATGCTCACGAAAATGGATGCCCTTGGGCTTCAGAAGCATGTAAATATGCTGCAGAAAATGGTGATCTTAAATGCTTAAAGTATGCTCATGAAAATGGATGCCCTTGGACTTCAGAAGCATGTAAATATGCTGCAATGAATGGACATCTTGATTGTCTCAAGTATCTTCACGAGAATGGTTGCCCTTGGACTTCAGAAACGTGTTGTTATGCTGCAGAAAAGGGTCATCTTAAATGCATCAAGTATGCTCATGAAAATGGATGTACTTGGGATAAAAAAACGTGCACCTTTTCAGCAAAATATGGTTATCTTGAATGCCTCAAGTATGCTCATGATAATGGATGCCCTTTTGGTGAATGGACAGCTTCCTGTGCTGCAAAAAACGGTCATCTTGAATGTCTCAAGTATCTTCACGAAAATAGATGCCCTTGGAATAAAAGTACAACTGACTATGCTGCACACAAAGGTCATTTTGAATGTCTCAAGTATCTTCACGAAAATGGATGCCCTTATCCAAAAAAATTGCTATCTACTATTGTTAAAAAAATTCTTATTCCAAAATGGCGTAATGCTGTTAAGATTCATCAGATTATCTACTATTGGATGGAACGTAGTGCACAGACTTCTTGTGCAGAAAATGGACGTGCACGTAATGAAGATATTAATTCCTTTGAAAATGATTTTAATAATCTTATAGTATAAAAAAGTAATAATATAAAAAGTTTTTTTAATAAAATATAAAAAATTGAAAATTTAATAATTTAATTACTATATAAATAATAATATTCAAAAATGAGTACTTTTAATGCATATAATTTATGTGTAGAAGCTGCAAAAAATGGTCGTCTAGATATTCTTATTTTTCTTCACAAAAATAAATGTCCTTGGGATGAATGGACATGCTTTTGGGCTGCACATAATGGTCATCTTGATTGTCTCAAGTATGCTCATGATAATGGATGTCTTTGCTCCAATGAAAGAGCATGCTCCTATGCCGCATATTATGGTCATCTTGAATGCCTTAAGTATCTTCATGAAAATGGATGCCCTTGGAATACCGAAACATGTGTCTATGCTGCAAGAATGGGTCGTATTGAATGTCTCAAGTATGCTCACGAAAATGGATGTTCTTGGGATAAAGACACATGTAGTGCAGCTGCATTGCAAGGTAATCTAAACTGTCTAAAGTATCTTCACGAAAATGGATGCCATTGGGATGCAGATACATGCATTTGTGCTGCAGAAAATGGTCATCTTGAATGTCTCAAGTATGCTCATGAAAATGGATGTCCTTGGAATAAATTTTTATACTATCATACTGCACACAGAAGTCATATTGAATGCTTAAAGTATGCTCATAAAAATGGATGTCCGTATCCGAAAGAATTGATGTCGACAATTGTTCAAAAGATTCTTATTCCAAAGTGGCGTGCAATTTTCAAGATTTATCAATTTATTATTTATTTGAAGAAACGTAATGTTCAAAAAGCTAATACAGCTTTACGTATAATAATTGATACGATTATCAATGATAATCGTAGTCTGGTTGATCGCATTGTAGAAATTAACTATAAAATCGACAAGTATAAAGAAATCGCAGATACATCATTGCTCAAACAAACACGAAAAGTAAAGGCTCAATTAGACCAACTACGTTGTTTTGAAAAGAAATCAATCAAAGCAGTTGCTAATGTCAGTAATCTTACTAAACAAGTGCATGATGATACACCTGAGTCATCAGTAGGTGAAGATAACACATGTATCATTTGTATGCTAGAATCCAAGTCACACCTTGCAGTGCCGTGTGGACACCAGCTCGCATGTAAGGAATGCTCATCCGAATTGAATATGTGTCCAATTTGTCGCGAACCAGTTCAACAATGGGTAATGGTACGTATTGTATAGTTTCAATATGTACAATTATTTTAATCTTTTTTTAATAAAATATTATTTAAATACATATTTATAATTAATATGATGGATTGTATTAATGAAGCAGTAATGAATAGTCGTCTAGATATTCTTATTAATCTTCATAAAAAAGGATGCTATTGGAATGTAAAAACTTGTTCTATTGCTGCAAAAAAAGGTGATATTAATTGTCTCAAGTATCTTCATGAAAATGGATGTCCTTGGTCCACTGAAACATGTAAATATGCTGCAATGTATGGACATCTTGATTGTCTCAAATATCTTCACGAAAATGGTTGCCCTTGGGATGAAGGAACGTGTTGTGTTGCTGCAGAAAATGGTCATCTTAAATGCCTCAAGTATGTTTATAAAAATGGTTGTCCTTGGGATAAATGGACGTGTCGTATTGCAGCAAAAAATAATCATCTTGAATGCCTCAAGTATGCTTATAAAAATGGATGTCCTTGTGATGAAAAAACTTGTTCTATCGCTGCATTGTATGGTCATCTTAATTGTCTAAAGTATCTTCACGAGAATGGATGTCCTTGGAATCAATATACATGTTATTATGCTGCAAATAATGGTCATTTTAACTGCCTCAAGTATGCTCACGAGAATGGATGCCCTTGGTCTACCGAAACATGTAGTAAAGCTGCATTTTCTGGTCATCTTGATTGTCTCAAGTATGCTCACGAAAATGGATGCCCTTGGTCTACTGATACATGTTTAATTGCTGCATATAAAGGTCATTTTGATTGTCTCAAGTATGCATATGAAAATGGATGCCCTTGGTCTACCGATACATGCATTTATGCTGCATTTTCTGGTGATCTTGACTGCTTACACTATGCATATAAAAATGGATGTTCTTATCCAAATGAATTTATATCTACTATTGTTAAAAAAATTCTTATTCCAAAGTGGCGTAATTCTGTTAAGATTCGTCCTTATGCAATATACTGGATGGAACGTAGTGCACAGACTTCTTGTGCAGAAAATGGACGAGCACGTATTGAAGATATTAATTCCTTTGAAAATGATTTTAATAATCTTATTATATAAAAATTTTAATAAATATAAAAAAATTGAAAATATAATATTTATATAATACTTGAAATAGATACATATAATCAAATATTATGAGCGATATTAAAAAACATTTAAATGATGCCGTAAAGAATAGTCGTCTAGATATTCTAATTGATTTTCGCAGGATTAAAAAAATTATTGATGATGCAGTAAAGAATGGTCGTCTAGATATTCTAATAAATTTTTATAGAAAAGATAAAAATGAATATCATTTGTATAAAGATATATGCTCTATTGCTGCAAAATATGGTCATCTTAAATGTCTCAAGTATGCTCATGAAAATGGATGTCCTTGGACTTCAGAAACATGTCGTTATGCTGCAGAAAATGATAATCTTGAATGTCTCAAGTATCTTCATGAAAATAGATGTTATTGGAATGAATTTACATGCTTAGGTGCAGCAGAGTATGGTAATATTGAATGCCTCAAATATGCTCATGAAAATGGATGTCATTGGACTTCACTAACATGTGAATATGCTGCAAAAAATGGTCATCTTGAATGTCTCAAGTATGCTCACGAAAATGGATGTTCTTGGGATAAAGACACATGCAGAGCTGCTGCAATGCAAGGTAATCTAAACTGTCTAAAGTATGCTCATGAAAATAGGTGCCCTTGGACTTTAGAAACGTGTCGTTATGCTGCAGAAAATGGTCATCTTGAATGTTTAAAGTATCTTCACGAAAATAAATGTCCTTGGGATTCAGAAACGTGTTATTATGCTGCAAAAAATAGTCATCTTGAATGTCTCAAGTATGCTCACGAAAATGGATGTCTTTGGACTTCAAAAACGTTTTGTATTGCTGCAGAAAATGGTTATCTTGAATGTCTAAAGTATGCTCACGAAAATAGATGCCCTTGGGATTCATTGACATGTATCTATGCTACATTTAATGGTTATCTTGAATGCCTTAAGTATGCTCATGAAAATGGATGTCCTTGGGATAAAGAAACGTGCACTTTTGCTGCAAAAAATGGTAATCTTGAATGTCTCAAGTATGCTCATGAAAACGGATGTCCTTGGGATAATTTGACGTGTGTAGCTGCTGCAGAATATGGTCATCTTGAATGCCTCAAGTATGCTTATGAAAATGGATGTCGTTGGAATAAAGAAACGTGCACTGCGGCGGCACGCAAAGGCCATCTTGAATGCCTTAAGTATGCTCATGAAAATGGATGTTCTTATCCAAAAAATTTGCTATCTACTATTATTAAAAAAATTCTTATTCCAAAATGGCGTAATTCTGTTAAGATTCGACAGATTATCTACTATTGGATGGAATGTAGTGCACAGACTTCTTGTGCAGAAAATGGACGTGCTCGTAATGAAGATATTAATTCCTTTGAAAATGATTTTAATAATCTTATTACATAAAAAAATAATATGTTACAATATTATAAGTTTTTAATTTCTTTTAGAATTTCTTTTTGTAACTCTTTTGGAATAAAATTAAAATCAATCATTTTGCAGTTGATTTTATATTTTTCTTTAATTTCTGGATTTTCATCTAAATATTCTTTTAATTTATCTTCATTTTCAATTAGTTCCTTACGTTTTTTTAAAGATAATATTTTTCTATCTTTTGGAAAAATAGTTAAAATACTATCTGAACAATCACCATTTAAAATCTTTAATTTTAATTGTTCTTTAGCTTCTTCTACTGTTAATGTAAATGGTTCTTTACTTTTATAATTAATAAAAATTAAATTTTCACGACCAAGTTGTAAAAAATCTTTATCACCTGATATTAAATATACTTTTTCTTCTGGATATTTTTTTTCATAATGTTTACAAATAACCGCAATAATATCATCAGCTTCTAATTTATCAATTCTAATTTTATGAATTCTATCTTTATTTTCTTTAATAATTTTAGGAATTATTGTTGTATATGTTTCATTAAAGGCAGGTTTAAAGTTTGTTTTTGTACTTAAATCACATCTATCTGCTTTATAGCCTTTCATTAATTCATTACGCCAAATATTTTCTTTTGGTGAATCCATACAAAAAATAACAGTTGAAGTGTCAAATATTTTTTTACCAATTATATCAATAATTGATTTTAAATACATTTTTTCATATTTTTCCATAAATATTTTATTAGTAGACCAATCATAATTAGGATCATTTTTATATGTTTTATATGATTCTGCATCATGCATTGAAAACCATCTTAAAGTTGCAAAAAAACGATAAAAAGATGTATAAGAAGTATCAACAAGTATTAAGGGCATTATTAATATATATATATCTATTTATTTAAATTAAATTTCATTTTTTATTATTTTATAATTATTAATAATGAATAAAACCGACGAATTAAATACTGGTGTATTTCAATTTATTCAAGATAAGTTTTCATCTGGGAAAAAAGATAAAGAATATATTTTAAAAATATCTTCTAATGATACATTAACAAAATATCCTTTTGATTTTCAAATAAAATTTGCTATGGATATTAAAGATTCATCAAACAATTTTAGAAAAGAAGCAATTATTTATAATAAATACACAGATATTACATCTATAGAAATTAAAGATGTTATTATACCTAGATATATTCCTACATCAACAATTGGTAAAAATATAGATGGATTTAGATTAATTAAAACAGCTGCTCCTGATAAATTTATAATATCTTGTTATCCTGGTTCTAATATAAAAACTCATTCAACAACTATTAATGAAAAATCATATAATTTTATAAAACTTATATCACCAAAAGAATCTTTAATTATAATTAATCGCGGTATTGCTCATAATTATTCTGTTTTACTTGGTGATCCTATTTTAAAAAATGAATTAGTTATTGATCACATTAATTATGATAATAATATATTACCTATTTTAGCAATTAATAATAATGAAATTACAGTTAATAGATACGATATAACTTTACCGTCTACATTACCATTAATTATAGCAGATGCTACTATTTTATATAAATCATCTAATGCAACAGGAAATGCTACAACTTTAACTATACCAAATATGCCTTCAGAATTAATAGAAAATATTTATGCTGATAATACAATTCGTATTATTGATTCATTACAAGATAATTATTATTTTAAAATAAGTAGTTATTCTAAAGTATCGTCTGATATTATTTTTAAAGGTAATTGGGTAGATTTATCATATGGATTTTTTGGTGAATCAAATTTATATTTATTTGGTTTTGGTTCAAAAGATTTATTAGATGAAAGATTACTTTATATAGAATTGGATTCTTTTATACCAAATAAATCTACATCAACTAATAACAAATTTGATAAAATGTTTGGTATATTATTTCCATCAACTCAGTCAAAAAATTGGCTTTATTTAAGTCCTGAAGCTAAACAATTATTCTTACCTACTGATTTTAGAAAAATGGATAAATTAACAATTAGATTTTATGATTCTGATGGAAATAATCTAAATGATATTTTTTATAAAAAATTAGGATTATTAAATACTGATTATAATTCAAATTTATTCTCTAGTTTACTTATTAAAATACAAGAAAATTCAAAAAGTATTCATGTTACTGATTAATTAATATTTTATAAAAAATTGAAAATTTAAGTGTTTACTGGTTCTAATAGAAAAATTAGGTTACCTACGGCTGCCAATCGCTCTCTCTCGCTCTTGCGCCACCAGCAAATGAACCGCAATAGCTCCATGCTGGTTCGCCTCATCCTCTCCTATTCTGATACAGACACCGCCGCCACCACCGCGTTTCACCTCAAGGTCTTGATGAGCGTCACGTCTGTCCTGAACAATTATGACTTTGTCGTCAAAGTCAGTCCGCACAGGCCCGACGTATTCATTCTCGCTCCTGAGTCCGCCCCGCGCATCGAGAAGCTACTGAAGCCCGACTATCCCCATAGAGTCAGGGGGATGACTGTCACCTTCAGTAGGTATACATTGTCCTCCGAAGACGATGCTCAGGAATGTGATGAGGATGACATGTGTGCTATATGCCACGATTACTTGCAGGAAGAGCAGACAACAAAACCCTCGTGTCAACATGAATTTCACGAAAGGTGCTTGAGACATTGGGCTAGTGTCTGTTCATCCCAAGAGCATCGAGTTTCATGTCCTCAGTGTCGTGCAAACTTGATTAACTAAGCACCTTCATCAGAATCAAGATGACGCTGAATATGGTGACTTAGTAGAAGGATGGCTTGTGTAGTGCTTATGATGCATTCGTAGCTCTAAAAAAAGAGAGAAAAAAACAAAAAAATAAATTTTTATTTAAAAATTTATTTATTTATGAATTCTCATATACTAATTTTACTTTATTATGTAATACAATCAACAAACTTGCTTTATTTGAGTGGTGAACCTAAACAAGTATTCTTACCTACTGATTTTAGAAAAATGGATAAATTAACAATTAGATTTTATGATTCAAAAGGAAATAATTTAAATAATATTTTTTATAAAAAATTAAGATTATTAAATACAGATTATAATTCAAATTTATTCTCTACATTACTTATTAAAATACAAGAAAATTCAAAAAGTCTACATATTACAAATTAATTAGTATTTTATAAAAAATTGAAAATTTAAGTATTTACTGATTCTATAAGTAAATATAAAGTCACATACGAGGTAAAACTAATACGCATCGTACAAACCAGACGAAGTCAAAGACTGGATGGAAAAGTACGATGAAGCAATCAAAAAAGCCTACGACGAAGGATACAAAGTAGCCAAGGACGCAGGTTACCCCGAGTCGCGAGCCCACTTCAGAATCGGTTGCGATGTCCACTTTGCCATGCTCGTAGCCAAACAAAAAAGGCAACAACATGCCTTTGAATTTGGAGATACCGTTTACGATAATGGCATCAAGAGGGCACAAGATAGCTTCCATCAAGCTCTTGACGACTTGGAAAAGGAATGTGAAGCCAAGCGCAAAGCCATCCAAAAAGCATACGAAGTCCAGTGCGCTCTATCATGTACTGCAGCATACAATGCAGCATGCGATGCAGGTTTCGAAGGCTCCGCATATGAGTTCGAAGCCATGTGCGAAGCCAAATGCATCAACGAAACCAAAGCCATCGACGAAGCATCACATACAAAGTAGCTACCTAATCACCTTCATCAGAATCAAGATGACGCTGAATATGGTGACTTGGTAGAAGAATGGCTTGTGCAATGCTTTTGATGCATTTGTAGTCCTAAAAAAGAAGAAAAAATAAATAAATTTTTATTTAAAAATTTATTTATTTACGAATTCTCATATACTAATATTACTTTATCATGTAATAATACGACTATTAAAAAATTAAAAAAATAATTAAGTCCTATATATAAAGAACTCTAACAAATTTGTAGTTATTAATGTATTTATTCTTCAAGTAGAATAACAAACCAATAATTCTTTTATAAAAAAATTGAAAATGTAAATGTTTACTGGTTCTATAAGTAAATATAAAGTCACATACAAGGCAAAACTAATACGCATCGTACAAAGCGCCACAGACCACCACAACAAGCGACAAGCAATGAATGCCATTATGATTGCCGAGATTAGGGGCTTTTTTGACGATCTCATTATCGACGATCTTCGGTTCCGGGTTAGGATAAATATGACAGTAGATGAATTGGTTGAGACTATCCAAAACAAGTTTGATATGCAGAAACTTCCTAGAGAATTGGAAGCTATCATGAATTGTTGGATAAGAACTCACTCCTGGTATAATGAAGATCATATGTCAAAGTTTGAGCATTGTTTAAAGGAAACAGTGGCCGGTGAAATGAGAGAGTTTATGGGTGGCTTTTTAGAAACACGGAAAGAGGATCTAGAAGACGGAATGACGCTCAATGAAGATGATTTGTTTGATGCTCTGCAAAGCGTGTCAGATCAATTCTCTTGTTGGGCTTGGGAAAAAGAGCCTATCTTGACCAACAATGCAATTTCATGGGCACAACAGTATGGAGACCGCATTCTAGAATGTGACTATGATCATAATTTCTCATGGTTTAGCAATGAAACTAAGACGAGACATTATCATTTGCCTCATGTTCCCAAGTCTGCTAAGCCATTAGATGTCGTTGCACTAAAGCTATTGCCAGACGACTTCAAGCATGATACAGATTGGATTTGTCCTATTTGCTTGGATGTTGACGCAGTTGATACTAGTTGCGTTAGAACCGCGTGTATGCATGTATTCCATAAGAGCTGTTTTGAGTCTTGGAACTCTAAGTTCTTAGAACAAGAAGATAATAGCGACAAGATATACTGTCCATGTCCTTTGTGTCGGGCCAAATGTACACTACAGTAACCCCCTACTCTCGCTCTCGCTTTAGCTCCTGCTAAAGCATTTATAGTCCTAAAAAAGAGGAAAAAATAAATAAATTTTTATTTAAAAATTTATTTATTTATGAATTATCACACACTAATTTTACTTTATTATAATATGACTATTAAAAAATTAAAAAAATTGAAAATGTAAATGTTTACTGGTTCTATAAGTAAATATAAAGTCACATACGAGGCAAAACTAATACGCATCGTACAAAGCGCCACAGACCACCACAACAAGCGACCAGCAATGAATTCATCAAAGTATTCCGTTATGAGGAGATCATTATATCCCTTTATAATTAACGAGATTAGGGGCTTGGTTGGCGATCTTATTATCGACGATCGTGATTTCCAGATTAAGATACATGATACAGTAGATGAATTGGTGGAGACTATTCAAAGCAAGTTTGATATGCAGAAACTTCCTAGGGAATTGGAGGCTATCATGAATTGTTGGATAAGAACTCACTCCTGGTATGATGAAATTTGTGTGTCAAAGTTTGAGCGTTGTTTAGACTTCGCAGTGGCCGCTGAAATGAGAACGTTCATGGGTAGCTTTTTAAAAACACGGAAAGAGGATCTAGAAGACGGAATGACGCTCAATGATGGTGACTTCTTTGATGCTCTACAAAGCATGTCAGATCAATTCTCTTCTAGGGATTGGGAAACAGAGCCTCGCTTGACAAATATGGCAATTTTGTGTGCACAACATTATGAAGACCGCATTCTGGGTTGTGACTACGATCAGAAATTCTCATGGTTTAGCAATGAAACTAGGACGAGACATTATCATTTGCCTCATGTTCCCAAGTCTGCTAAGCCGTTAGATGTCGTCACACTAAAGCTATTGCCAGACGACTTCAAGCATGAAACAGATTGGACTTGTTCTATTTGCTTGGATGTTGGCGCAGTTGATTCTAGTTGCGTTAGAACCGCGTGTATGCATGTATTCCATAAGAGCTGTTTTGAGTCTTGGAACTGTAAGTTCTTAGAACAAGAAGATAATATTATTGGCTACAAGATATACTGTCCATGTCCTATGTGTCGGGCCAATGTACACTACTGTGACCCCCTACTCTCGCTCTAGCTTTAGCTCCTGCTGAAGCATTTGTAGTCCTAAAAAAAGAGGGAAAAATAAATAAATTTTTATTTAAAAATTTATTTATTATAATATGACTATTAAAAAATAAAGGTCCTGTTATTATTGTTATTATTAAAGTAGAATAACAAACCAATAATTCTTTTATAAAAATTGAAAATGTAAATGTTTACTAATTTATAAGTAAATATAATATAACCTACGTCAGTGCAAACAGTTTCTTTCAAGATGTTTAACAAATCACTCCCGCCATACTTCAAGTTCAACAAAGACGTATGTGAAGCCGTATTAGAAGCAGAAAAAAATTACAGAGCATCTCTTATAAAAGCTGATACAGACTTGTCTATGGCTTTAGCTTTGGCTGGCTGTAATGTAGATGATATCGTCAAGGCATCCAAAGCCAAGGTCGATGCCTACTCCAAAGCCAGAAAAGACAAGATGCTAGTCGAAAACAAAGTAGGCTCTGCAGTCTACATGGTGCACTTCATAGCACAACAAAAGTGCGCTTTCTATAAAGGTTATCTTGACTTCCTATCGTACTGCGTAGAAGAACAACCCCGACATGCACCAGATCTATCAAATGAACAACTTAGCATTCACCAGAATGTAGCATCAATCATTGGCTATAAAACAGCCTACGCAATGGGTTACACCGCATCACTAGACATCTTCAAAAAGGAGTGCAGGGAGTTCACCTATTCCGGAAATGTAGATGTAGGTATTAAATTTAACTAGTACAATAAAGTATTTGTAGTTAAAAAAAGACTAGTCTAAATTAATTATTATTTTGTTTAAAATGTTCATAAATAATACTTGATATTTTTTTAAAATTAAAATCTTTTGTATCAAATAAATTTATTTCACCTGTAAGTGGATTATATAATATTATTTCATCAATTATTCTTTCTTTTTTATTTAATAAATATCCATATAATAATGTTTGTATTATATTTGTCATTGTTGCTATTTCTCCTTGATTTGTTTTAATTTCAAATATTTTATTATCAACTAAAATATCTATTTCACCTTTAATTTTTGCATGGGTAACATTATAATGTGAATTTATTTCTTTTGGATTTGATTTAGAAATAAATTTATAAAGTTTTTCACTAATTTCATTGTAATAACTATAAATATTATTATTTATTAATAAATTTTTTAAATCATTAAAAATAGAACCTTCATCTTTAATATTATAAGTTGCAATAAAAAATATATCTTCTAATAAGTTTCTCCAATCATTTAATTCATCTATATAATTTTGTCTAATTTTTTGTGGAAATTTTTCTAATTTATAAATAATATTTAATTCAAATTTTTTAATTTGTTTACTAAAATTAATTTGCATCATTTTAGCAATCAAAAAATCAATAAAATTACTAATAACTAATCTTGAATATTTAAATTTATCTAAATATTTAGGTATTTCAAATCCACTATGCAAAACTTTTCTTTTGCATTTTATATTTTTTAATATTGGATATATTTTTGAAAATCCATAATATTTTAAATAATTATTAACATCAATAGATATAACACCAGACATACCATAACTAGTATAATCAACATTAACACCAGTATAATAATCTTTATTAATTTCACGAATAAATGGTGACATTGTTAATAATGAACTTGGATTTAAATTAAAATTATATGTTATGACTAAATTATATTTTGCACGAGAACAAGCAACATAAAATAAACGTCTTTCTTCTTCTATTTCATCGCCTTCATCTAAATAATACCCATATTTTACACTAGGAAAAGTATCAGAATCAACATCAATTAAATAAACATATTCCCATTCTAAACCTTTTGAACCATGAATAGTAGTTAAATAAATTGTATTATCTAAATTAAGTTCTATTGATTGATTCAAATAAAGTTCATTTATAAAATCTTTCATTGTTGATGTAGATAAATAACTTATTAATAATAATATATCCTTAATTTTTTCTTCAAGATGATTATCATATTTATTTTTTAATGACCATATTCTTTCTAAATAACTTAATATATATCTAGCTTTATCTATATCTTTACTTTTTTGATTTGTTAAAAAATCAAATACTCCATCTAACTCTTTTAAGCTATTTGCATAACTTACTTGAGTATCTTTTAATTTTTTAATAGTTTCTTTTATTGATAATCCATTATTACGCGAACTTTCAATTATATCATGAGCTAAATTTACATTTAAATGTAAGCTTAAAATTCTTTTCCAATGAATAGAACTTTTATTATTTATTAATAAAATTATAAATGCTAAAAAATCTTTTACATGATGTTTATCCAAAATAGATAAACCATTATGTTTAATTACTGTTATACCTTGTTTTACTAATTCAATTTCTATTTTATCTAATGAATCATTTTTTCTTGCTAATATTACCATCTTAGATAAACTAATACCATTTTCTTTATTTTTTAAAATATCATTAATAATCCATTGGTTTCTCTGTTTATTATCAGTAAAAGCAATAATAACGGGTTTTATACCATTATTAGGTGAGACAGATATAACATCTTTTTTATATTGATTTGTATTTTTTGATATAATATCTTGAAAATAGGTAACAATTTGATTTGTTGAGCGATAATTTTTTTCTAAAAGATACATTTTATTTGGTGTAAATTCATTTGGAAAATTTAAAATATAATTAACTGAACTTCCTCTAAATGCATAAATAGATTGTGCGTCATCGCCAACAACCATAATTCTAGCAAACCCTTTAAATTTAGATAATATATAATGTTGTATAGGATTTACATCTTGGTATTCATCAAAAAATATAAATTCTATTTTATTTTTAAAATCAGTAGATTCTTCAGTATCTAAAAAATGAGAAAATGATAACATTAAATCATTAAAATCTATTAAATTTTCATTTGTTTTCTTTTCTTGATATTTTGTATAAATTAAACCTATTTTATCATTTAATTTTTCTAAGCACATTTTTTTTAAAACTTCTTGTAGATTAAAAGGATATGATGAAGATGCTGTATCTATAATTGAAACTATTTTTTGTTTGATTAAGAATGTATCAGAATCATCAATGTCTAAAAAATCATCACATAGTTCTTTTATAATATTTTTTGATTCCTTTTCATCTAGAATAGTATAATTAATATTTTTATATTCTTGTAATACTCTATAACTTAAACCATGTAATGAACCAACATAAGCTGGTAATTTAGTAGGAACTAGAGATGATAATCTTCCTGACATTTCTTGACCTGCTTTCTTTGTAAAAGTAATCAATAAAACATTATCTGGATTTATTTTATCTTCAACAATTAATTTAATATACATAGAAATTAAAGTATGTGTTTTTCCTGAACCTGGACAAGCAATAACAAGAGTATATTTATCTTTTGAATTTATTACTTGTAATTGTTGTTCATTTAGTGTTAATGTTTCCATTATTTCTTTATGATCAGATTGGACAATTAATTGTTCTATATTATAAAGTTCATTTTGAAGATTAAATAATTTAGCATTATATTTACTAATTTTATCTATTAAATGTTGACGCTTTTCTATTAATTCATCCATTTAATATAATTTATTTTAATTCTTTATAATAAAAATTGAAAATTTAATGATTAAATGATTTAATGATTTATATAGTATCCATATACTATTATGAAAAATAGTGATCTAAATACTCTTATTACTCACGATAAAAATGAATGTGTATATAAATATTTAACATGTGACGAAGCTGCAAAAAATGGTGATCTTGAATGTCTCAAATATCTTCACGAAAATGGATGCCCTTGCTCCACCGAAACATCCAAAAATGCAGCAGAAAATGGTCATCTTGAATGTCTCAAGTATCTTCATGAAAATGGATGCCCTTGGAATGAAGATACGTGTAATTGTGCTACAGAAAATGGTCATATTGAATGTCTCAAGTATGCTTATGAAAATGGATGTCATTGGAATGAAGACATGTACAAAAAAGCTGTAGAAAAAGGTCATCTTGAATGCCTCAAATATCTTCATGAAAATGAATGCTATTGGATTCATAAATATGGATGCTATTGGGCTCATGATACATGTGGTATTGCTGCATATAATGGACATCTTGAATGTCTCAAGTATGCTCATGAAAATGGATGGGATTGGGATAAAGAGACGTGCAAAAAAGCTGTAGAAAAAGGTCATCTTGAATGCCTCAAATATCTTCATGAAAATGGATGTCCTTGGTCTTCAGATATGTGCGAAGAAGCTGCAAAAAATGGTCATCTTGATTGTCTAAAGTATGCTCATGAAAATGGATGTTTTTGGGATCAATGGACATGTGCTTATGCTGCAGCTAACGGTCATCTTGAATGTCTCAAGTATCTTCATGAAAATGGATGTTATTGGAATGAATATACGTGCGATTATGCCACAAAAAAAGGTCATATTGAATGCCTCAAGTATGCTTACGAAAATGGATGCCCTTGGGATGAAAAAACATGTGATTTAGCTGCAGAAAATGGACATCTTGAATGCCTCAAGTATGCTCATGAAAATGGATGCCCTAGATACGGTCAAACATGCGTAGCAGCTGCAAAAAATGGGCATCTTGAATGTCTCAAGTATGCTCATGAAAACGGATGCCATTTGTATCTCTTTATATGCTCAGTTGCTGCAGTTAATGGTCATCTTGAATGTCTCAAGTATGCTCATGAAAATGGATCTCCTTGGTCTGCTGAAACATGCGCTAATGCTGCAAAACATGATCATATTGATTGTCTAAAGTATGCTTATGAAAATGGTTGTCCTTATCCAGAAGAATTACTATCTACTATTGTTAAAAAGATTCTTATTCCCAAGTGGCGTGATTCTGTTAAAACTCGTCCTATTGTTTACTACTGGATGGAATGTAGTGCAAAGACTTCTTGTGGACAAAACGGACGAGCTCGTATTGAAGACATTAACTCTTTTGAAAATGATTTTAAGTTTATTCAATGAAAAATTGAAAATTATTTAATTTATTACACATTGATTTAATATATATTAAATAAATACATATATTATTATGAAAAATAGTGATCTGAATACTCTTATTACTCACGATAAAAATGAATGTGTATATAAATATTTGACATGTGACGAAGCTGCAAAAAATGGTGATATTGAATGTCTCAAGTATCTTCACGAAAATGGATGCCCTTGGGGTTATTGGACTTGCATCAATGCTGCAAAAAATAGTCATTTTGAATGTCTCAAGTATGCTCATGAAAATGGATGTTATTGGAATGATCTTGAATGTGACGAAGCTGCAAAAAATGGTGATCTTGAATGTCTCAAGTATCTTCATAAAAATGGATGTCTTGCGGATAAGTGGACTTGCGAAAATGCAGCAAAAAATGGTCATCTTGAATGTCTCAAATATCTTCATAAATATAGATGCCCTTGGGATGAAAAAACATGTGATTTTGCTGCACGTTATGGTCATCTTGAATGTCTCAAGTATGCTCATGAAAATGGATGTCCTTGGTCTTCAGATACGTGCTCATGTGCTGCAGTTAATTGTCATATTGAATGCCTCAAGTATGCTCACGAAAATGGATGTCCTTGGGATAAATATACATGTAATTCTATATATGAATGCTACCTTAATCTCCTAAAGAATGCTCATGAAAACGGATGCCCTTGGCATGAAAATACAGATTTAATTGATATGGATATAAATTATAAAAGAGATGATCATGAATCTGATAAAACGTTTTTTGAATGTATCAAGTATGCTCACGAAAATGGATGTCCTTGGGATATATTTACGTGTAAGTGGGCTGCATCTTGGGGTTATATCAATAGCCTTAAGTATGCTATTGAAAATGGTTGTCCGTTAGATAAAGACACGTGCTGGTTTGCTGCATCAAATGGTTGTCTTGACTGTCTCAAGTATCTTCATGAAAATGAATGCCCTTTTAATGAATGGACATCTACCGGTGCTGCAGCTAATGGTCATCTTGAATGTCTCAAGTATCTTCATGAAAATGGATGTCCTTGGTCTTCAGAAACATGCGTCTTTGCTGCAGATTATGGTCATCTTGACTGTCTCAAGTATGCTCACGAAAATGGTTGTCCTTATCCGGAAGAATTACTATCTACTATTGTTAAAAAGATTCTTATTCCAAAGTGGCGTGATGCTGTTAAAAGTCGTCCGATTGTTTACTACTGGATGGAATGTAGTGCAAAGACTTCTTGTGGACAAAACGGCCGAGCTCGTATTGAAGACATTAACTCTTTTGAAAATGATTTTAAGTTTATTTTATAAAAAATTGAAAATTATTTAATTTATTACACATTAATTTAATATATATTAAATAAATACATATATTATTATGAAAAATAGTGATCTGAATACTCTTATTACATCCGATAAAAATGAATGTGTATATAAATATTTAACATGTGACGAAGCTGCAAAAAATGGTGATCTTGAATGTCTCAAGTATCTTCACGAAAATGGATGCCCTTGGGGTTATTGGACTTGCATCAATGCTGCAAAAAATAGTCATTTTGAATGTCTCAAGTATGCTCATGAAAATGGATGTTATTGGAATGATCTTGAATGTGACGAAGCTGCAAAAAATGGTGATCTTGAATGTCTCAAGTATCTTCATAAAAATGGATGTCTTGCGGATAAGTGGACTTGCGAAAATGCAGCAAAAAATGGTCATCTTGAATGTCTCAAATATCTTCATAAATATAGATGCCCTTGGGATGAAAAAACATGTGATTTTGCTGCACGTTATGGTCATCTTGAATGTCTCAAGTATGCTCATGAAAATGGATGTCCTTGGTCTTCAGATACGTGCTCATGTGCTGCAGTTAATTGTCATATTGAATGCCTCAAGTATGCTCACGAAAATGGATGTCCTTGGGATAAATATACATGTAATTCTATATATGAATGCTACCTTAATCTCCTAAAGAATGCTCATGAAAACGGATGCCCTTGGCATGAAAATACAGATTTAATTGATATGGATATAAATTATAAAAGAGATGATCATGAATCTGATAAAACGTTTTTTGAATGTATCAAGTATGCTCACGAAAATGGATGTCCTTGGGATATATTTACGTGTAAGTGGGCTGCATCTTGGGGTTATATCAATAGCCTTAAGTATGCTATTGAAAATGGTTGTCCGTTAGATAAAGACACGTGCTGGTTTGCTGCATCAAATGGTTGTCTTGACTGTCTCAAGTATCTTCATGAAAATGAATGCCCTTTTAATGAATGGACATCTACCGGTGCTGCAGCTAATGGTCATCTTGAATGTCTCAAGTATCTTCATGAAAATGGATGTCCTTGGTCTTCAGAAACATGCGTCTTTGCTGCAGATTATGGTCATCTTGACTGTCTCAAGTATGCTCACGAAAATGGTTGTCCTTATCCGGAAGAATTACTATCTACTATTGTTAAAAAGATTCTTATTCCAAAGTGGCGTGATGCTGTTAAAAGTCGTCCGATTGTTTACTACTGGATGGAATGTAGTGCAAAGACTTCTTGTGGACAAAACGGCCGAGCTCGTATTGAAGACATTAACTCTTTTGAAAATGATTTTAAGTTTATTTTATAAAAAATTGAAAATTATTTAATTTATTACACATTAATTTAATATATATTAAATAAATACATATATTATTATGAAAAATAGTGATCTGAATACTCTTATTACATCCGATAAAAATGAATGTGTATATAAATATTTAACATGTGACGAAGCTGCAAAAAATGGTGATTTTGAATGTCTCAAATATCTTTACAAAAATGGCTGTGCTTGCACCACCGAAACGTGCAAAAATGCAGCAGAAAATGGTCATCTTGAATGTCTCAAATATCTCCATGAAAATGGATGCCCTTGGAATGCAGATACGTGCTCAAGTGCTGCAAGTAATGGTCATCTTAATTGTCTCAAGTATGCTCACGAAAATGAATGCCCTTGGGATAAAGATACATGTGCTAATGCTACATATAGATTCTACCTTGATTGTCTTAAGTATGCTCATGAAAACGGATGCCCTTGGCATAAAGATACATCTTGGGATGAGATAGATAATAATAGAAATGATTATCATGAATCAGATGAGAAATTTTTAGAATGTATTAAGTATGCCCACGAAAATGAATGTCCTTGGGATAAATTAACGTGTCATTGGGCTGCATATAATGGATATATTGATTGTCTCAAGTATCTTCATGAAAATGGATGCCCTTGGTATGAAGATACGTGCACATTTGCTGCATGTAATAGTAATATTGAATGCCTAAAGTATGCTCACGAAAATGGATGCCATTGGTCTATCGTAACATGCTATTATGCAGCAAAAAATGGTCATCTTGAATGTCTCAAGTATGCTCACGAAAATAAATGTCCATGGGATGAAAAAACGTGCTCAAGTGCTGCAAGTAATAATCATCTTGAATGCCTCAAGTATCTTCATGAAAATGGATGTCCTTGGAATGAAGAAACATGTGAATTAGCTGTACGTTATGGTCATCTTGAATGTCTCAAGTATGCTCACGAAAATGGATGTCCTTGGAATGAATGGATATGTGCAAATGCTGCATCAAATGGTCGTCTTGAATGTCTCAAGTATCTTCATGAAAATGAATGCTCTTGGGATGAAATGACATGCGAAGCAGCTGCAGAAAGAGGTCATCTTGAATGTCTCAAGTATCTTCATGAAAATGGATGCTTTTGGGATAAATATACGTGTTCAAAAGCTGCAAAATATGGTCATCTTGACTGTCTCAAGTATGCTTATGAAAATAGGTGTCCTTATCCGGAAAAATTACTATCTACTATTGTTAAAAAGATTCTTATTCCCAAGTGGCGTGATGCTGTTAAAAGTCGTCAGATTGTTTACTACTAGATGGAATGTAGTGCAAAGACTTCTTGTGGACAAAACGGGCGAGCTCGCATTGAAGACATTAAATCCTTTGAAAATGATTTTAAGTTTATTTTATAAAAAATTGAAAATTAAATGATTTAATTATCTAATTATTTATTATTTTAAATAAATACATATATTATTATGAAAATTATTTGTATAGATAGTCTTATTACTCTTATTACGCGTGATAAAAATGAATGTATATACGAATATTTGACATGTGATGAAGCTGCAAAAAACGGAAATCTTAAATGCCTAAAATATCTTCATGAAAATGGACAGCCTTGCTCCACTGAAACATGCTATAATGCGGCATTAAATGGTCATCTTGAATGTCTCAAGTATCTTCATGAAAATGGATGTCATTTGTCTATCAAAACATGTGCTAATGTTGCATTAAATGGTCATCTTGAATGTCTCAAATATCTTCACGAAAACGGATGCCCTTGGGATGAAGATACGTGCTCTAATGCTGCAAAAAATGGTCATCTTGAATGTCTTAAATATGCTCACAAAAATGGATGTGATTGGAATGAATCAACATGTGCAAGAGCTGCATTTCATGGTCATCTTGATTGTCTAAAGTATGCTCACGAAAATAGATGCCCTTGGAATCATTTTGTATGCGATTATGCCGCAAATAATGGTTATCTCGAATGTCTTAAATATGCTCACAAAAATGGATGCCCATGGGATAAACGAACATATGAATATGCTGCAACGGGTGGTCATCTTGACTGTATCAAGTATGCTTATAAGAATGGGTGCCCTTTTGATGAATGGACAGCTTCATATGCTGCAGAAAATGGTCATCTTGAATGTCTAAAGTATTTTTACGAAAATGGATACCCTTTGCATAGATATACATGTAAATTTGCAGCAGAATATGGTCATCTTGAATGTATCAAGTATGCTCACGAAAAAGGATGTCCTTTGTCTACAGATACGTCTACCAGTGCTGCAAAAAATAATCATATTGAATGTCTCAAGTATCTTCACGAAAATGGATGCCCTTGGAATAGCAATGCATATTATTATGCTGCAGCAAATGGTCATCTTGAATGTATCAAGTATCTTCATCAAAATGGATGCCCTTGGTCTATTGATACATGCGCGTCTGCTGCAGAAAATGGCCATCTAGACTGTCTCAAGTATCTGCATGAAAATGGATGCCCTTGGTCTAGTAATACATGTAAATATGCAGCATATTATCATATTGACTGCCTCAAATATGCTCATGAAAATGGATGTCCTTACCCTCATTTAGGAGAATATCTATCTATAATTGTTAAAAAGGTTCTTATTCCAAAGTGGCGTAATGCTGTTAAAACTCGTTCGATTGTTTACTACTGGATGGAATGTAGTGCAAAGACTTCTTGTGGACAAAACGGCCGAGCTCGTATTGAAGACACTAAATCCTTTGAAAATGATTTTAAGTTTATTTTATAAAAAATTGTAAATTATTTAATAAATTGTAAATTATTTAATAAAACACAATGCCCTATTTTATGAAAAATCCATTACATCTCATCTTTTTGTTATCTTTTTTTGTTATCTTATTGAGCTTAAAGTTTACAATCATATATGAATACGATGCTATTATACTTGTTATTACTATTTTTGTCTTTTTTATCGCCAATATTGTAATTGGTAGGCAACCTACCGTAAACAAATTAGCTATCCCAGTACTTGATAAAAATACTTTTGCACAAAGACATTGTTATAATAAATTTTATGATCCTGAATATTGGCAAGATGCAGTAAAATATACGGAATATGTTTGTATTTATTTGTCTTATAATGATGTATCAGATGAACAACTTAAATATATTGTAAAAGATATGCATATAAATGAATGTTATGGTTACTATTGTTATTACTATTCGTATGATAATCCTAATTTTAATAATAATGTATGGGAACGTATTATTAAATACAATCCTTATAAAGAAGATATTATTTATCATGCATATGTAGTATATTTTAATAAGAGACAAAAATTACTATCAAATGATATTATGAATTATCTAATACAAAAAAACAAATTTATTAATTTTTTAAAAACAATGATACCAGATAACGAATATTGCCATTTTCGGCGAATTGAACTACTTCGTGGATTTTTAAATAATCCAACATTTAATATTAACCATAAAGAATACGGACCACTTACTACTTAAAAGTAATTTATTTTTTTTCAAGTGCAATATTCATTTGAATATATAATATTCCATGTAATGAAACAGCTGTTGAAATAAATAAAAGTAAATTAATTAATTG
>Ga0214919_10000716_pt1 | contig 56897 bp, 52 predicted proteins | sample LL1503_MetaG_FD_177994 | JGI IMG/M metagenome (GOLD analysis project Ga0214919, IMG submission 177994) | Freshwater microbial communities from Lake Lanier, Atlanta, Georgia, United States - LL-1503 | ecosystem: Environmental > Aquatic > Freshwater > Lake | place: USA: Georgia | collected... | reverse complement strand
TTTGCGCTTAGGGCGCTTGTCTTTGTTAAATTTTTTGAAAGTGGCCATGGGGCCTCCTGAAAATTAAAGTGTCTTAAATTCTTGAATATGCAGAATTACATTTTTTCCGTTTTTGGGAGTGGCCAAAAAACCGCTGAATCTCCAAACACTGCCGATGGGCTGGGTTTGAACTCGCTCTGCAACAGATCCGATGGCGACAGCTTTCACTGTGGCTTTGACCTGTCTGAGAGTGCCCGCTTCTTGAATACTAGAGGCATGCTCTAGAACCAAGTCAATGACTGGCAAGCCAGCCGGTGTGTATCGAATTGCTTTTTGCTCTGCGATACCAGCGGTTAATTCAACGTGGTTTTCTCCCGTCAACAAATGTGAAATGTGATTAGCCTGCAAATTCGGCTTGTTGGGCTTTGCGAGCTTCTTCGCGCTCGACTTGTTTCATCATGGAAGAGGGACCGGTGTCGGCTTTCTTCTTGAGAACAGTCAGGTGGCGCAAAACAGCATCGTTGAACTTGAAGGCGTGTTCGAGTTCGGCCATGACAGCCTGATCAGCTTCAATGTTCACGCACAAGTAGTGGGCTTTGCCCAACTTGTTAATTTGGTAGGCCAACTGGCGGCGACCCCAGTCTTCGACGCGGTGGATTTTGCCACCGCCGGCAACGATCATGCCTTTGTAACGCTCCAGCATGGCTGGAACTTGTTCGCTCTGATCTGGGTGAATCAGCAAAATGATTTCGTAATGACGCATTGAAACTCCTTTTGGGTTAATCACTGCACGGCCCACAGACTAACCATGAACGAGATGCAGTTTTTGGTAAAAAGCTACCCCCAGCGTCGGACGGGGTGCAGCAAGGTTAGCCGAAGATTATAGCCCAGGAATTAGAGCCCTGGATAGGGGTTTTCGGGCTGCAAAGTAGACTCCCCGCGCGCCGGTGGGGCATCGGGCCACAACAGGCTGCCCATGAATATTGCCAAAAAGCCAACAGGCAAGCCCAAAATCCCTGCTGAGATGGGTTGAATTCCCCAGAATAAACCGCCCGTTGGCGACAAAGCCCAAGCGGCCCTCAGGGCCGGTGCATTCAAGATCATGTAGAAGAGGGTGACACCCAATCCCAACAGCATGCCCAAAACCACCCCCTTGCGGCTGGCACGCTTCCAAAATATACCCAAGACCATGCCAGGGAAAAATGCCGCGGCAGCCAATGAAAAGGACGCTGAAACCAAAGCCAAAATTTCAGCCGGTTTCCAAGCGGCCACCAATGCGGCTGACATGGCAATGGCCAGTAATGCAAATTTTGACAAGATCACCCTGCCCTCCTCTGTCGCCATCCCATTTCGATCGCCCAGCCTCATGTCATGGACAAAGGCATTGCTGATGGTCAGCAGCAAGCCATCCGCCGTGGACAAGGCTGCTGCAAATCCGCCTGCCGCAACCAGCCCCGAAATCACATAAGGCAAGCCTGCCAATTCGGGACTGGCCAACATGATCATGTCGGCACCGAGTTTCAGTTCGCCAAATTGCAATACACCATCTAAGTTGATGTCCACCACTTCAACAAGTGAAGAATCCACCCTTGACCATTGAGCCAACCAATTGGGTAAATCAGAGAAACTGCTGCCCACCAAATTGTTCATGACTTCGAACTTGACGAGAACCGCAAGCGCGGGCGCACTCAAATACAAAATGGCAATGAAAAAGAGCGACCATGCAACAGACAAGCGGGCTTCAGATTCATTGGGGACTGTGTAAAAGCGTGTGAGCAAATGAGGGAGTCCCGCAGTGCCTGCCATCAGGCAAAAAATCAAGGCTGCGAAGTTGATTCGAGAGTTGTCGAAGTCCTCCCGCTCTTGCGCCGTGCCGTTGGGATCGCCTTGAAAAGCATCGCCATGCAGTGGCATACCTCCCAAGGGTTTGGCGCGCTCAAAATTTTCATTCATGGCCTTTTGCCAAACTTCTCTGGCCATCGTGGCATCTTTAGGAAGCGCCAACAGATCGCGCCGAGCTTTCGCAATGACTGAAAATTCAGCATTTTGAAGCTTCAAATCTCGAACCTGCTGCTCAAGGATTTGCTTTTCATTTTGCAGCGCCACCTCGACATTGACCAGTTTGGCTTTGTAATTTTCTGCCCGCCTTAAGAACTCATGGCGCACCGCAATTTCTGCAGGGTCAGCGATGAGTTTTTGCTCTAAATTGGCAATTTTTGTAAGTTGTGAGGCATAGGCCATCGGTGCCCAAGGCGTCCCCAACTGCTTGTACGCAAGCCACGAAACTGGGATCAAAAAGGCGATCAACAAAATGATGTACTGCGCAACCTGGGTCCACGTGATGGCGCGCATTCCCCCCAAGAAGGAGCACAACAAAACGCCACCCAAACCGAGCAAAATACCAATTTCAAACTGCACACCTGTCAATCTGGAAGCGATCAAACCAATGCCATAAATTTGAGCGACCACATAGGTAAAGGAGCACAGCACGGCAGCCCATGCAGCCAACAATCGGGGCCAACGCCCCCCGTAGCGATGACTGAAAAAATCAGGCAAGGTGTAAAGATTCAAGGCTCTGAGATGAGGCGCAATCAGCAATGCAACCAAACAAAAACCGCCCGTCCAGCCCATCACGTAGGCCAGACCGCCAGATTGCCCACCAGCACCAGAGAAGCCCTGTAAATAAAGGGCGCCAGCCAAGCTGATGAAGGAGGCCGCACTCATCCAATCGGCAGCTGTAGCCATGCCGTTGTAAAAGGCGGGAATTCGGCGGCCAGCAACGTAGTATTCATCGGCATTGGTGGTTCTGGCTGAGACACCAATGAAGGCATAAATCATGACCGTGGAGAACAAGAAAATGGGGCCAATCAAATTTCTTGAAAGCCCCTCATTTTCTGCCCAACCCATGACTCCCAACAAACACATCAACAACACCAGGTAAGTCAATACACTGCAATGCAGGCGCCACTTGTAAGCGGCGTACTGTTGATGGGAGCCAACTTTTGAAGTCAATCGACATTCCCTAATTGCGTCCAGGTTTCAACCACTGTGTCTGGATTGAGTGAAATAGAGCTGATGCCTTGGGCCATTAACCAACGGGCAAAGTCTGGATGATCGCTGGGCCCTTGGCCGCAAATTCCCACGTATTTGCCTTGGCTCAAACAAGCTTTGATGGCTTGTGATATCAAGGTTTGAACAGCCAAGTCTCGCTCATCAAAATCGACGGCCAGCTGCTCTAAGCCAGAGTCTCTGTCAAGGCCCAATGTGAGCTGGGTGAGGTCGTTAGAACCAATCGAGAACCCATCAAAATATTCCAAGAATTGTTCTGCCAAAATTGCGTTGCTAGGCACCTCGCACATCATGATGATCTTCAAATCATCTTGGCCACGCTTGAGCCCATGCCGGGCCAGCAACTGGGTCACTCGATCGGCTTGCTTCAAAGTTCGAACAAAGGGCACCATCACCTGCACGTTGCTCAATCCCATATCGCCTCGAACGCGCTTGATCGCTTCACATTCCATGGCGAAAGCTTCTCCAAAGTCTTCGCTGATGTAACGCGCTGCGCCCCTGAAGCCAAGCATTGGATTCTCTTCTTCTGGCTCGTAACGGCTCCCGCCAATGAGTTTGCGGTATTCATTGCTTTTGAAGTCCGACAGGCGAACGATGACAGGCTTGGGCCAAAAGGCCGCTGCAATGCTCGCCACACCTTCAGTGACCTTGTCAATGTAGAAAGCCTTGGGGGAAGCGTGCCCACGCGCGACAGATTCCACAGCTTTCTTTAAATCAGCATCAATGTTGGGGTAATCCAAAATGGCTTTGGGATGAACGCCAATGTTGTTGTTGATGATGAACTCCAAACGTGCCAAGCCCACGCCTTGGTTAGGCAATTGTGCAAAATCAAACGCCAACTGAGGGTTGCCCACATTCATCATGATCTTGGTGGCAATTTCGGACATGCTCCCGCGTTGAACTTCCGTCACCTCAGTTTCCAACAAGCCGTCGTAAATACGGCCTGTATCGCCTTCCGCACAACTCACTGTGACCAATGTGCCATCTTTGAGAGTCTCAGTGGCATGGCCACAACCCACCACGGCGGGAATGCCCAGTTCGCGTGCAATGATGGCAGCGTGACAGGTACGGCCTCCCCGGTTGGTCACAATGGCACTGGCACGCTTCATCACGGGCTCCCAGTTGGGGTCGGTCATGTCGGTGACCAAGACATCACCCGCTTGCACCTGGTCCATTTCCGAAATGCTGTGAACCAAGCGCACAGGGCCGGTACCAATTTTCTGGCCAATGGCACGGCCCTCTGCCAAAACAACACCCTTGCCTTTGAGTTTGTAACGAAACTCTGCTGCTCCCTTGGACTGACTCTTCACTGTTTCAGGACGGGCTTGCAAAATGTAAAGCAAGCCGTCTGTGCCGTCTTTGCCCCATTCAATGTCCATCGGTCTGCCATAGTGTTTTTCAATCACCATGGCGTAATGGGCCAATTGGGTGATGTCTTCATCTGTCAGTGAATAACGATTGCGCAACTCCATGGCCACGTCGACTGTTTTCACCAATTGACCGGCGCTGGCTTTTTCTTCAGGACTAGAGAAGATCATTTGAATGAGCTTAGAACCTAAATTTCGGCGAATGATCGCCTTTTTGCCGGCTGCCAACATGGGCTTGTGGACGTAGAACTCGTCAGGATTCACCGCACCCTGAACCACCGTTTCACCCAAGCCGTAGCTAGAGGTGATGAAGACCACATCTTCAAAGCCTGTTTCCGTGTCAATGGTGAACATCACGCCGGCTGCACCCAGGTCTGACCGAACCATGCGCTGAACACCCGCAGAAAGCGCCACTTCTGAGTGGGAGAAACCTTTGTGAACCCGATAACTGATGGCTCGGTCGTTGTAAAGTGAAGCAAAGACTTCTTTCATCTTGTGGAGCACATCCTCAATGCCAACGACATTCAAAAACGTTTCTTGTTGGCCCGCAAAAGACGCATCCGGTAGATCCTCGGCAGTTGCTGAAGACCGGACGGCAAAAGAAGCCTGTGGATTGGCGCCAGTCAAGCTTGCAAATTGACCACGAATGGCTTTTTCAAGGTCTGCAGGGAAGGGTTGCGCTTCGACCATGCGGCGAATTTCTGCCCCAACCAAAGCCAGTTTTCGGACGTCTTCTACGTCCAATTCATCCAGTTTTCGATTGATCCGATCGACCAGGCCATCGTGCTTTAAGAAGGCTCTGAAGGCGAAGGCTGTGGTGGCAAAACCCGTTGGCACACGGACACCGTTTGGCAACTGAGAAATCATCTCCCCCAAGCTTGCGTTTTTCCCGCCCACAGACTCTACATCGCTCATTCTCAAAAGCTCAAAAGGGACGGCCAAAGCGTCCTTTGCAAAAAGGTCAGACATAAAAACTCCAAAGTTAAAAACTGTCACTTGCAGCCCGAACCAACTTTCAGAATCTTGCGTGTTGTTAGATGTGATTCTGAAGCGCCAGCAGGCGGTAGATAATGGAAGTGATTTTAGGACGCATCCACCATTTCCTTCGTAAAATTTACACCGATGGCAAACAGAACAGTCTTTTTCGTTTCAGACGGCACCGGAATCACGGCCGAAACCTTTGGCAACGCCATCCTGGCCCAGTTTGAGATGAAAACTCGGCATGTTCGGCTTCCTTTTGTCGACAGCGTTGACAAGGCCCATCAGGCCGTCCGGCAAATTAACCACACCGCTGAGCTTGAAAACCTCAAACCCATCGTCTTCACCACCCTGGTGAACATGGAAGTCTTGCAGGTCATTCAAGAGGGTTGCAAGGGCATGTTGCTAGACATGTTTGGCACGTTCGTGAACCCCTTGGAGGAAGAACTGGGCATCAAATCCCATCACCGGGTGGGCCGATTCTCTGATGTCAGCAGAAGCAAGGAATACCATGACCGAATCGAAGCCATTAACTTCTCTTTGGCCCATGACGACGGTCAGTCCAACCGTGACCTGGCCTCTGCTGAAGTCATTTTGGTGGGCGTGAGTCGAAGTGGCAAAACCCCCACCAGTCTCTATCTGGCCATGCAACACGGCCTTAAAGCTGCTAACTACCCCCTCATTCCAGAGGACTTCGAGCGCAAACAACTTCCACCGGCGCTTGTTCCACATCGTAAAAAAATATTTGGACTGTCAATTCACCCAGAACGACTTTCGGAGATACGCACAGAAAGACGGCCCAACTCCAAGTACGCCAGTCTTGAGAATTGCAGGCATGAAGTTGCAGAAGCGGAGTCAATGATGCGCAGATCGGATATTCGTTGGTTGTCCAGCACCAACAAGTCGATCGAAGAAATTGCAACCACCATTCTTCAAGAGATCAAACCCGAAAGGCTCAGTTACTAAGTCTGGGAAGCTGGCAAAATCAAAGGCTGCGCAGCAGACTTACCGAAGTGTGTCGGCCAGTTTTTCAGCACATCGCTGCGCCATTTCTAAGGCTTGGGCCTCAACCATCACGCGAACCAGAGGCTCGGTGCCACTGGCGCGAATTAAAACTCGCCCCTTGTTCATCAACTCCTCTTCAACTTCTTTCAAGCTTGCTGCAAGTTGCTGATTGTTTTTCCAGTTTTGATCTGGCTTCACACGAACGTTGACCAACACCTGAGGAAACAACACCACCTCGGAAAGTAATTGCGCCAGGCTTTGATGGTTGGCCACACAGGCTTGCAGCACCTGCAATGCACTGATCAAACCATCGCCCGTGGTGTGCTTGTCCAAAGCCAGCAAATGTCCGGAGCCCTCACCTCCCAGCAGCCAAGATTTTTCTTGCAGCGCTTCCAACACATACCGATCTCCAACCTGACTTCTGACAAATTGAATGTTTTTCTTTTGAAATGCCAACTCTACAGCCATGTTGGTCATGAGCGTTCCCACCACACCGGGCACCACCTCGTCACGTGCCAGTCGATCAGAAACCATCACATACAGGAGCTCGTCGCCGTTGTAGAGACGACCAGTGGCATCGACCACTTGAAGACGATCGGCATCCCCATCCAAGGCAATGCCGTAATCGGCACGGTGCAACTTGACAGCTTCGATCAAGGCTTCTGGATGCGTAGCGCCCACATCCTTGTTGATGTTGAGACCATCGGGGGCACAACCTATTGCAATGACATCGGCGCCCAATTCATGAAAGACCTTGGGCGCAATTTGATAGGCAGCGCCGTTGGCAGCGTCCACCACAATTTTCATGCCCTTGAGTGTGAAATCGGAGCTGAACGTGCTTTTACAAAATTCAATGTAGCGTCCAGCGGCATCATCGAGTCTTTTGGCTTTGCCTAAATCGGCAGATTTAGCCCAGACAGGCGGCTCATCGACCAATGCTTCCACCGATCTCTCCCAAACATCACCGAGCTTGGCGCCTTTGGCACTGAAAAATTTGATGCCATTGTCGTCAAAAGGATTGTGACTGGCACTGATGACGACACCCAAGGAAGCCCGTTGGGCGCGTGTCAGGTAAGCCACTGCTGGGGTTGGCACAGGGCCCAACAGAACCACATCAACACCTGCAGAATTAAACCCAGATTCAAGTGCGCTCTCTAACATATAGCCAGAAATACGGGTGTCTTTGCCGATCAGCACCACAGGGTGTTTTTCCGTTTGCTTCAGGACACGACCGACAGCATGCGCCAAACGCATCACGAAATCGGGGGTAATGGGGGCTTGTCCTACTGTGCCACGGATGCCATCTGTTCCAAAGTATTTTTTGGTCATTTTTCTTTGAGGCTTTTGTAAAAAATAGGGCGATGCAATGGCTCGTTCGATAGGCTCAATTTTAGGCCTTCACAGCCCGCCAAACACGCAAAGCCTGCACAGTTTCACAAACATCATGCACCCTAACCACTGAAGCTCCCATTTGAACGGCCATCAAGGCGGCGGCCACGCTCGCACCCAGCCTGTGTTTTGCGTCAGGCACCTCGTTTTGAATTCTGGACAAGTTTCCCAAGGTGCTTTTGCGAGACCAACCTGCAAGCAGTGGCTGTCCCAATGCCAGCAAACTCTTTTGATGACGCAGCAAGGTCAAATTTTGATCGTCTGTTTTCCCAAATCCGATGCCAGGGTCTAACACGATGCGATCAGACTGAACACCGCCATCTCTAAGGCGAACGATTTGTGCTGATAAAAAATCAGTGACTTCATTCAACACATCCCCCAGCATGGGTTGCTTCTGCATCGTCTGCGGGTCTCTGTGCATGTGCATGAGACAGACTCCACAACGGCCGTGGTCCCTGATCACTTCCAAGGCACCGGGCTGCCTCAAGGCCCCTATGTCATTGATAATATCCGCGCCAATTTCCAATGCAGCCTTCATGACTTCGGGCTTGCAGGTATCGACTGAAATCGGGACACCCCAAGTGATGGCTTCCTTTAAAAAAGGCAACACTCTGCCAAGCTCCTCTTCCAAACTGACAGGAGAAGCGCCAGGTCTTGAGGACTCGCCGCCCACGTCCAACATGTCTGCCCCATGTGCTAGCTGCAATTGGGCATATTGCAGAGCTTGCGACAGCGATCCATGGTCACCACTTTCTGAAAATGAATCAGGCGTGACATTGACAATGCCCATCACCTTAGGCTCTTGCAAATTGATCTTGAATCTTGAGGTCTGCCAGAACGAGCGTGTCATGACTTCAAAGAGGGAGTGAAAAAGACAACGGGGCCGAAGCCCCGTGTGGATGGCTACAGGTCAGGCCGCGTTAGGCTCTGGGTCGACCTTCACAGCAGGAGGGGCCCCAGCATCATCACTGCCAGAAGGCGGAATGCGCGGCGTCCAATCTTTGGGCGCCTTGGGTTCACGGCCGGCCATGATGTCATCAAGTTGGGTCACGTCAATGGTTTCCCACTCCAACAAGGCCTTGGCCATGGCGTGCATCTTGTCGCTGTTTTCTTCAATTAAGCTGCGCGCCAATTTGTACTGCTCATCAATGATACGGCGCACTTCTGCGTCAACCTTCTGCATGGTGGACTCGCTCATGTTGGTGGTCTTGGTGACAGAACGTCCCAAGAAAACTTCACCTTCATTTTCCGCATAAACCATGGGGCCTAAAGCAGCAGTCATGCCGTATCGCATCACCATGTCGCGCGCAATGTGCGTGGCACGCTCAAAGTCATTGCTAGCACCCGTGGTCATTTGCTTCATGAAAACTTCTTCTGCAATGCGACCACCGAACAACATGCTGATTTGATTCAGCATGTATTCGCTGTCGTAACTGTAACGATCGCGCTCGGGCAGGCTCATGGTGACACCCAATGCGCGTCCACGAGGAATGATGGTGACCTTGTGCACAGGATCACACTTGGGCAACAGCTTACCAATGAGCGCGTGACCCGACTCGTGATAAGCCGTGTTGCGACGCTCGTCTTCAGGCATGACCATGCTCTTGCGCTCAGGGCCCATGAGAATTTTGTCTTTGGCTTTTTCAAAGTCTTGCATTTCCACAACGCGGGCATTGCGGCGAGCCGCCATGAGGGCCGCTTCGTTGCACAAGTTGGCCAAATCGGCACCACTCATGCCGGGTGTACCGCGGGCAATGACGCCAGGGTTCATGTCTTGGCCGATTGGGATTTTGCGCATGTGCACAGCCAAGATTTGTTCGCGGCCGCGAATATCGGGCAAGGTGACATACACCTGGCGGTCAAAACGACCGGGGCGCAAAAGCGCTACATCCAAGATATCGGGGCGGTTGGTGGCAGCCACCACAATGACACCGAGGTTGGTTTCAAATCCGTCCATCTCGACCAACATTTGGTTGAGGGTTTGCTCGCGTTCGTCGTTGCCGCCGCCCAAGCCAGCACCGCGCTGGCGGCCCACGGCATCAATTTCATCAATGAAGATAATGCAAGGCGCATTTTTCTTGGCGTTTTCGAACATGTCGCGAACCCGGGCTGCGCCCACACCCACAAACATTTCAACGAAGTCTGAACCGGAAATGCTGAAGAAAGGCACTTTGGCCTCGCCTGCAATGCTCTTGGCCAATAAGGTTTTACCGGTGCCGGGAGGGCCCACCAACAACAAGCCACGCGGAATTCGGCCACCGAGTTTTTGAAACCTGGCAGGGTCCTTTAAGAAGTCGACGACTTCTTTCACTTCTTCTTTGGCTTCGTCGCAACCTGCTACGTCGGCAAAAGTAACTTGGTTTGTGTTTTCATCGAGCATGCGGGCTTTGCTTTTGCCGAAGCTAAAAGCACCGCCTTTGCCTCCGCCCTGCATTTGGCGCATGAAATAAATCCAAACACCAATGAGCAACAGCATCGGGCCCCAACTCACCAGCAAACTCATGAGCAAGGAACCCTCTTCGCGAGGTTTCACATCGAACTTCACGCCATTGGCAATGAGGTCTCCCACCAAGCCGCGGTCTAAATAAGTGGCTGTGGTTTTGATTCGGCGGTCGTCGGTGGTCGTGGCCACAATTTCTGTGCCGCCCTGACCTTCTTGAATGGTGGCCGTTTTGATGCGGTTGCCTCGGACCTCTTCAAGGAATTCGGAGTACCCCAAATAGCCGGAAGCCGCACCCGTTCGGTTGTCGAATTGTTTGAATACGGTGAAAAGCACCATGCCAATCACCAGCCATACGGCAATCTTTGAAAACCAAGGGTTGTTCAAGAAGAGCTCCCATCAAAACGTCTAATTGGTCTTCATTCTAGACTTTTGAAAGGCCAGAAAGCGAAGTTTCGCTTGACTAAGCCTTAAAAGTCCAAGGAAATTTGATGCAAAGCGCCTTCCTTACAACACTCACTCAAGGGCCGGTCGCTTTTTAGGCTCGATGCCCACCAAAAATTGTTCTGAAGATTTGTCCCTAGAGGCCTTGGGTTTGATGGGTTTGACCACCTTGAAGGAGTCTTTGAAAAGCTTGACCAACTGGCTGTAACCACTGCCATGAAACACCTTGACCACCAAAGCACCTTGAGGCTTGAGGTGCATTTGGGCAAACTCAACGGCCAGTTCAATCAGATGGGAGATTCGCGCCGCGTCCACGGAATCGATGCCCGATAGATTGGGCGCCATGTCTGAGACCACCACATCGACGGGTCGGTCGCCTAGGATGGCCTGCAATTGCGCCAGCACATCCGCTTCTGTGAAGTCCCCCTGAATAAATTGAACACCTTCTACGGGCTCCATTGGCAAGAGGTCCACAGCCAAGATGGTGCCGTTCAAATCACCCACAGCTGCACCTTGAGGCGACAGTCTGCGGCGCACGTATTGGCTCCAGGCACCTGGCGCTGAGCCCAAATCGACCACCAAATGACCGGGCTTGATGAGCCCCAAGCTTTCGTCAATCTCTTTCAATTTGTAGGCCGCTCTCGCCCTGTAGCCCTCTTTTTTGGCCAACTTGACGTAGGGGTCATTGACGTGGTCGTTCAGCCACGATTTATTGACTTTTTTACTTTTGGTTTTTACTTTCATGATCTTCCGTTCAAGCAGGGATAATAGCGCCATGCCCCAAATTCAACTGACTCCCGCCCAACGCAAGGTTCACAGAGCTGAAGCGCACCACCTTGATCCCGTTGTGATGATTGGCAATGATGGTCTAACGCCTGCAGTCATCAAAGAGACTGATGCCGCTTTGAAGGCGCATGGCCTGATCAAAATTCGCGTCCTTGGCGACGACCGTGTCGCCCGAGAGGCCATGTTCAACCAATTGGCCGATGACCTCAGCGCAGCCCCTATTCAACACATCGGTAAATTGCTGGTACTTTGGCGCCCTGTCCCTGAAAAGGAAAAGACCGTCTCCGAAGATCGCATGGCCGGACCCCGCGATTTTAAGGTCTTGAAGTACAGCAGCCGAGGTGGGCAACGGCCTGAAGTCAAAACATTGCGTGTCTTGGGCAACCAACGCCTTACTTCTGGCGGTCAAGTGAAGCGCGCCAAAGTGAAACAAAAATCGGTCAAAAAGCGCAATCAAGCCTAAGCCAAGACATTGCCCATGCGGATCTCCCAACGTCACATCATTTGCATGAAGTGGGGCACCAAGTATGGGCCCGAGTATGTCAACCGCTTGTACGCCATGGTCCGAAGACACCTTACGGGCGACTTCAACATGGTCTGTCTGACGGATGATCGTTCGGGAATTCGCAGCGAAGTTCAGTGCCTGCCAATCCCAGCATTGGACTTACCTGCTGGCATCCCTGAACGCGGCTGGACCAAGCTGGCCTCCTTCACGCAAGACCTGCACGGTCTGAGCGGCACCGCATTGTTTCTAGATGTTGATGTGGTGATCGTGGGCAGCCTCGATGGCTTCTTTGAATTGCCTGGCGACTTCTTGATCATTCACGATTACAAGCGCCCCTGGCGCATCACCGGTAATTCGTCTGTTTACCGTTATGAGTTAGGTGCCCACCCTGATGTGCTCGCGTACTTTCGAAATAATTTCAACAGCATTCGTCAACAGTTCAGAAATGAGCAGGCCTATCTCTCAGACTTCTTGCACCGACAAGGAAAGTTGGCTTACTGGCCCTCTGAGTGGTGCCCTAGCTTCAAATATCACAGCATTCCAAAGTGGCCCACCCACTATTGGACGGCACCGCAAATTCCCAAAGATGCGCGCATTGTGATTTTTCACGGCGAGTGCAACCCGCCCGATGCATTGGCCGGCAAGCGCAATCGAAAATTCAGATTCATCAGACCTGCACTTTGGGTCGCTGAGCATTGGAAAGAATAAGCGAAGACAAAGAAAAAGGCGTTCAACCGAACGCCTTTTTTCTTGGAAGCCAAGGCCCAGACTTAAATGTAAGAGACCGCCACAATTTCATAACGCTTCTCACCGCCAGGTGCATGCACCACCGCAACATCTCCCTCTTCTTTGCCAATGAGTGCTCGAGCGATGGGGCTGCTGATGTTGACCAAACCCAACTTCAAATCCGCCTCGTCTTCTCCGACGATTTGGTACTTGACCACTTCACCCGTGCTTTCCTCTTCCAACTCAACGGTGGCACCGAATACAACACGACCGCCCGCATCAACAGATGCAGGGTCAATGATTTGCGCAGCAGAGAGCTTTCCTTCCACCTCTTGAATACGACCTTCTACAAAACCCTGCCGGTCTTTGGCTGCGTCGTACTCGGCGTTTTCACTCAAGTCCCCTTGGGCCCGGGCTTCGGCAATGGCGTTGATCACCCAAGGACGCTCGACGGTTTTCAATTGGTGAAGCTCGGCCTTGAGCTTTTCAGCACCGCGAAGGGTAATGGGAATAGTAGTCACTTGGATGTCTCCGTATTTTTTTAGGCGGTCAGCATGGCGTGCATTTCTTGAACAGAAATGACGTCAAGATTGTCGATGTACTTCATGCCTTCAACCGCAGCTTCAGCGCCGGCCATTGTAGTGAAGGTGGTGACCCTTGCCAAGAGCGCTGATGTGCGAATGGCCCGCGAATCGGCAATGGCATTGCGGCGCTCTTCCACGGTGTTAATGACCAAGGCAATTTCCTTGTTCTTGATCATGTCCACAATGTGCGGGCGTCCTTCTGTGACTTTGTTAACGGCCTGAACTGCAACGCCTTCTGCAGCAATGGCAGCCGCTGTGCCTTTGGTTGCAAAAATTTCAAAGCCCTGCGCCACCAAATCGCGTGCGATCTTCACAGCACGTTGCTTGTCATTGTTCTTCACCGTCAGGAATACTTTGCCTTCACGTGGCAGCTTGGTGCCCGCACCCATTTGGCTTTTGACAAAAGCTTCGCCAAAGGTTTTGCCCACGCCCATGACTTCACCGGTGGACTTCATTTCGGGGCCCAGAATAGTGTCTACGCCAGGAAATTTCACAAATGGGAACACGGCTTCCTTGACACTGAAATAAGGGGGCGTGACTTCTTTGGTAATGCCCTGTGATGCCAAGCTTTGGCCGGCCATGCAGCGTGCCGCCACTTTGGCCAATTGAATGCCAGTGGCTTTCGAAACATAAGGCACCGTGCGTGAAGCCCGAGGGTTCACTTCCAATACATAAATGACATCCTTGCCATCGAAGTGTTGTATAGCGAACTGCACATTCATCAAGCCCACCACACTTAAAGCACCCGCCATGGCAGCGGTTTGTCGCTTCAGCTCGTCCACGGTGTCAGCGCTTAAGCTGTAAGGCGGCAAAGAGCATGCAGAGTCACCGCTGTGAACGCCGGCTTGCTCAATGTGCTCCATGACGCCACCAATGAAGGTTTTGCCTTCAGGGTCGCGAATGCAATCAACATCGCACTCAATGGCATCGTTCAAGAAACGATCAAGTAACACGGGAGAGTCGTTGCTGACCTTCACCGCTTCGCGCATGTAGCGCTCAAGGTCGCGCTGCTCGTGAACAATTTCCATGGCACGACCGCCTAGCACGTAGCTGGGGCGAACCACCAAGGGGTAACCTAGGGCAGCTGCTTTTTCCAAGGCTTCTGGTTCTGTGCGCGCAGTGGCATTGGGAGGCTGTCGCAATCCCAACTCGTGCAACAACTTTTGAAAACGCTCGCGGTCTTCTGCCGCGTCAATCATATCGGGGCTGGTGCCGATGATTGGCACGCCAGCGGCTTCTAAACCGAGCGCCAACTTCAAGGGCGTTTGACCACCGTATTGAACGATGACACCCATTGGTTTTTCTTTGTCTACAATTTCGAGCACATCTTCCAATGTGAGCGGCTCAAAATACAAGCGGTCAGAAGTGTCGTAGTCGGTTGAAACTGTTTCGGGGTTGCAGTTGACCATGATGGTTTCGTAGCCATCTTCGCGCATGGCCAAGGCGGCGTGCACGCAGCAATAGTCAAACTCAATGCCCTGGCCAATTCGGTTCGGGCCGCCACCCAAGACCATGATCTTTTTGTTGGTGGTGGGTTCGGCTTCGCACTCGTCTTCATAAGTGGAATACATGTAAGCTGTGTCGGTAGAGAACTCAGCAGCGCAAGTGTCTACCCGCTTGTAAACCGGACGAATGTTCAAGGCGTGGCGCTGAGCGCGCACCTCATGCTCGGTGGTTTTAAGCAGCTTGGCCAAGCGGCGATCTGAGAAACCTTTTTTCTTCAAGGCGCGCAATTCATCAGCGGTGATGGCTTGCAGCTTGGTGGTTTCCAACTCAAGTTCAATCTTCACGATGTCTTCAATTTGCACCAAGAACCAAGGGTCAATTTTGGTGAGATTGAAGACCTCATCCACGCTAAGGCCCATGGCAAAGGCATCGCCCACATACCAAATGCGATCGGGTCCTGGCTCGCCCAATTCTTTTTCCAGTACTTCGCGGTCTTGCGTTTTTTCGTTCAAACCATCGACGCCCACTTCCAAACCGCGCAAGGCTTTTTGGAACGACTCTTGGAACGTACGGCCCATGGCCATGACCTCGCCCACCGACTTCATTTGGGTGGTGAGACGACTGTCGGCTGTGGGGAATTTTTCGAATGCAAAGCGTGGAATTTTAGTGACCACGTAGTCGATGCTAGGCTCAAAACTGGCCGGTGTGGCACCCCCCGTAATTTCGTTTCGCAATTCATCGAGGGTGTAACCCACGGCCAACTTGGCAGCCACTTTGGCAATGGGGAAACCCGTTGCTTTAGATGCCAAAGCTGAAGAACGTGACACACGCGGGTTCATCTCAATGACCACCATGCGGCCGTCTTGAGGGTTGATGGAGAACTGCACGTTAGAGCCCCCGGTATCGACACCAATTTCACGCAAAACAGCCAAACTGGCATTGCGCATGATTTGATATTCTTTGTCGGTCAGGGTTTGGGCAGGGGCCACCGTGATGGAGTCGCCCGTGTGCACACCCATCGGGTCTAAGTTCTCGATGGAGCAAATGATGATGCAGTTGTCCGCCTTGTCGCGCACCACTTCCATCTCGTATTCTTTCCAACCGAGCAATGACTCTTCGATGAGCAACTCATTGGTGGGAGAGGCTTCTAAACCACGTTTGCAAATGGTCTCAAACTCTTCAGGGTTGTAAGCAATGCCGCCGCCAGTGCCGCCCAACGTAAAGCTAGGGCGAATGACAGTAGGGAAACCCACGGTGCGTTGCACGTCCCAAGCTTCCTCCATGCTGTGAGCAATGCCAGAGCGCGCAGAACCCAGACCAATTTTGGTCATGGCGTCTTTGAACTTCAGGCGGTCCTCGGCTTTGTCGATGGCTTCAGGCGTGGCGCCAATGAGTTCAACTTTGTATTTGTCGAGCACGCCGTTGTGCCACAAGTCGAGCGCACAGTTGAGCGCTGTTTGGCCACCCATGGTGGGCAAAATGGCATCGGGGCGTTCTTTGGCAATGATCTTTTCAACCGTTTGCCACGTAATGGGTTCGATGTAAGTCACGTCCGCGGTGGCGGGGTCGGTCATGATCGTGGCGGGGTTGCTGTTGATCAAAATGACTTTGTAGCCCTCTTCGCGCAAAGCTTTGCAAGCTTGCACGCCAGAGTAGTCGAACTCACAGGCCTGACCAATGATGATAGGGCCGGCGCCAATGATGAGAATACTTTTGAGGTCGGTGCGCTTTGGCATGTTATTTTTTCTCCATCAAGTTGATGAAGCGATCGAAGAGATAGGCAATGTCGTGAGGGCCGGGAGAGGCCTCAGGGTGACCTTGGAAACAGAACGCTGGTTTGTCGGTGCGGGCCAAGCCTTGCAAGGTGCCGTCAAACAAAGACACGTGCGTGGCGCGCAAGTTGGCGGGCAATGATTTTTCATCCACCGCAAAACCATGGTTTTGGCTGGTGATGGAAACACGTCCGGAGTCGAGGTCTTTGACGGGGTGATTGGCACCGTGGTGGCCAAACTTCATTTTGAAAGTTTTGGCGCCACTGGCCAGCGCCATGATTTGGTGACCCAAGCAAATACCAAAAGTGGGAATGCCAGTTTCAATGAGTTCTTGGGTGGCAGCGATGGCGTAGTTGCAAGGCTCAGGGTCGCCTGGGCCGTTGGACAAGAAGATGCCATCGGGCTTGTGCTTGAGCACGTCAGCGGCGGGCGTTTTGGCCGGCACCACGGTGACTTTGCAGCCGCGCTCGGCCAGCATGCGCAAGATGTTTTTCTTCACGCCAAAGTCGTAAGCCACCACATGAAAGCGAGGCGCTGTTTGTTGGCCATAGCCACTGCCCAGCTGCCACTCAGACTCGGTCCAGGCGTAAGACGCAGACACCGATACTTTTTGCGCCAAGTCCAAACCAGCCATGGCCGGGGCAGCTTGTGCCGCTTGAACAGCTTTTGCCGTGAGTTCGGCTGTCACAGGCTGGCCTGCAGCCAAGCTCACAATAGCGCCGTTTTGAGCACCCTTGGTGCGCAAGTGACGAGTGAGTTTGCGTGTATCGATGTTGGCAATGGCCACTGTGCCACTGCGAGACAAGTAAGCTGAAAGCGTTTCTTTTGATCGGAAATTGCTGGCAACAATGGGCAGATCTTTGATGATCAAGCCAGCGGCATGGACTTTGTCAGATTCGACATCCTCTGGGTTAACGCCATAGTTGCCGATGTGCGGGTAAGTGAGCGTAACGATCTGCTGGCAGTAGCTAGGGTCAGTGAGGATTTCTTGATAGCCTGTGAGGGAGGTATTAAAGACCACCTCACCAACAGCAGAGCCTGGGGCTCCGATCGAGTTGCCGACAAAGACCGTGCCGTCTGCAAGCGCCAAAATGGCTTGGGGGAAGGTTCCCTGAAGAGACAAAAGCACTGGGTTCTCCGGTATGGTTCGGGTACGCCCCAGCACGCGCAAGATTGACCCTAGGAGGCTCTCTTTTTGGCTGCTTTTGAAGGGAAATGGCTTGTTGTGAGCGGGTGCGTACAGGTTGATGCGGGAAAGCCTCCCATTATAGCCGTGACTCTTCGCTTGCCCGAGGGCGACGCCCCTGATTTTTTAATGAATCAAGTCTTAAGCGGGGCTTGGAAGCCCCTCACTTGGAAGTGGCGCTGGCATGCAGGCAGATGGCTGCGGCCGTGGCCACATTCAAAGATTCCTCGCCGCCTGGCTGGGCTATCCTGATTTTTTGGACCACCAGGGCCATCAATTCGGGCGATACGCCCTGCCCTTCATGCCCCAAGACCCAAGCGCACTGACGGGACAACTTGCCCTGCTGCGCCAACTCATGCAAAAACGGCCCCTCATGCACGTCGGTTCCCACCAAAGGCACCTGAAGTGTTTGAACGTCTTCCAAACTGGCCGACTCAATCAGTTGCAAACCAAAATGCGCACCCATGCCAGCTCGCAGCACCTTGGGTGACCACATGCCTGCCGTGCCTTTGATGGCCACAATTTGCTTGAAACCAAAGGCCGAAGCACTCCGCAAAATAGCGCCCACATTGCCTGCATCTTGAAGCCTGTCCAAGACCACCGTCGCAGCCCGAGGGTCTAAGTCAGGTGCTTCAGGCAAGGCCACCAAGAAACCCATTTTGGCGGGTGATTCAAGTGCGCTGAGGCCAACAAACAATTCATCGGGCACCACCCAAACTTCAGCAGCACATTGCGCCCATTCAAACTCAGAGGCTTGCCAAATTGATTCTGTGAAGATGGCCAGTTCGGGTTTGACGCCGCGCGCCAATGCCGCCCGGCACAAATGATCGCCCTCCAACCACACCAAGCCCAACTTGCGATAAGCCTGCGAGTCTTGCGCCAAACGGCGAATGGTTTTAAGACGGGGGTTGTCTCTGGACGTGATCTGTTTCATGATTTTTGGGCTGCCAAAATGGCCAGCGTCACGGGCGCAAAAGTTTGACGGTGAAGCGGCGTAGCACCCCATGTTTGAAGCGCCTTCAAGTGGACCGCCGTGCCATACCCTTTATGGGCATCAAAACCATACAAGGGAAATTGCCTGTGCATGTCGTCGCACAAGCGATCTCTGTGAACTTTGGCCAAGATAGACGCTGCAGAAATTTCTTGAATTTTTCCATCACCCTTCACAATGGCCTCTGCGCGCACATCCAAAATGGGCAAGCGATTGCCATCCACATAAACCAGCGTGGGCTTTAAACGCAAAGCCTCTACCGCTCTTTGCATTGCGAGCAGGGTGGCCTGCAGAATGTTCAATCGATCAATTTCTTCAACGCTGGCTTCGGCGATGGCAAAGCACAAGGCCTTGGCCCGAATTTCATCAAACAAACGATCGCGAGTTTTGGCCGTCAATTTCTTCGAGTCTGCCAAGCCCTTGATGGGCTTAAGCTCATCCAAGATCACTGCGGCTGCCACCACGGGTCCCGCCAAAGGTCCTCGACCTGCTTCGTCGACGCCCGCCAACAAGCCCGGCGTGTCCCAGAGCAGGCTCACCTGTTCAGGCGTTGACAAGCGTTTGGATCGCATCGGCAGCCAGTGCAGGGGTGTTACGCAACAATGATTGGTGCATGGTTTCAAATCGACTCACCAAGGCCTGTGCTTTTTCGGGTGAGCGGAGCCAGTCCAAAACGGCGTGGGCCATTTTGTCGGGGGTCGCTTGGTCTTGCAAAAGTTCGGGCACACAAAACTCCCGCGCCAAGATATTGGGCAGGCCGACCCAAGGCTGTAGCTTTTTGCGCTTCATCATTTGCCAGCTGATCCAGTTCATGTTGTAGGCAATCACCATGGGCTTTTTAAACAGCGCCGCCTCCAGCGTGGCCGTGCCACTGGCGATGAGCGAGACATCACAAGCTGCCAATGCGGCATGGGATTGCCCCTTCAATATTTGAACTTGCGTTGCCCCCACTTTGTCTCGAAGGCGTTCCATGCGAGACATCATAGACGGCATGGCTGGCAGCACAAATTGCAAATGAGTTTGCTGCTGGCCCAACAAGATGGCCGTTTGAAAAAAACGCTCAGCCAAATAAGTTATTTCTGATTCGCGACTGCCAGGCAGCAAAGCCACCACCGGTCGATTTGAATCAAGCTTTAACTCTTGACGTGCCTTGAGGGTGTCAATTTGCATGGGAATGGCTTGCGCCAAAGGATGCCCCACATAAGTTGCTGGGATGCCATGGGCATGCAACAAGTCAGTCTCAAAGGGGAAAATGCAAAGAACATGGTCCACACTCTGTTTGATTTTTTGAATCCGTTCTGCTCGCCATGCCCAAATGGAAGGGCAAACAAAATGCACAGTGGGAATACCCGCTTGCTTTAAATCACGCTCTAAATCGAGATTGAAATCAGGCGCATCCACGCCCACAAAAACACGCGGCGGATGGGCCAGAAGTTGCGCCCTCAGTTGATTGCGAATTCCTGCAATTTCGCGGTAGTGCCGCAGCACCTCTACATAGCCACGAACAGCTAATTTTTCTGATGGCCACAAAGCTTGCAAACCTTGCGCCTGCATGCGAGGCCCTCCAATGCCGTACAAATAAGCCTCAGGCCAGTGTGCGCGAATGCCCTGCATCATCAAACCCGCCAGCAAATCACCGGACGTTTCGCCGGCCACCATGGCCATGGAAAAAGCCCCATCAGGGGCTTTTGATAGCACAGACATGTCGGGTTGATTCACGGCTTATCTCACAATGCCACGATCTGGCGAGGTAGCTTGCAAAAAGCTTAACATCATGTCGACATCGGCTTTTGCCTCTGGAAATTTTTGCGTCAGCAATTCAATTTCAGATTGCGCTTGCGCCAACGTGAGTTGTTGGCGGTACAAACTTTTATGCATGGCTTTGACGGCTGCAATTCTTTCAGCAGAAAACCCGCGACGCTTCAAACCTTCAAAATTCATGGAGCGTGCTTCTGCAGGTTGCCCTTGTGCCATGACAAAAGGCGGTAAATCCGCAAACAGCAAAGAGTGCATGGCTGTGAAACTGTGGGCGCCCAATCGGCAATGCTGGTGAACCACCGTAAAGCCACCCAAGATGACCCAATCGGCCACATGAACATGTCCAGCCAGTTGTGAGCTGTTAGCAAAGATAGTGTTGTTGCCCACCACACAGTCGTGCGCCAAATGAACATACGCCATGATCCAGTTGTCATGGCCCAACTGGGTCACGCCCGCGTCCCCAGGAGAGCCTATGTTGAAGGTGCAAAACTCACGAATGGTGTTGCGGTCGCCAATGTGCAATTCACAAGGCTCGCCGGCGTATTTCTTGTCTTGAGGCACTGCGCCCAAAGAGTTGAACTGAAAAATTTTATTGTCTTTGCCAATGGTGGTGTGCCCTTCAATCACACAGTGGCTGGCCACCGTGGTGCCGGAATCAATGCGGACATGCGGGCCAATGACCGTGTAGGGGCCAACCGTGACGTTGCTGTCGAGTTGGGCGCCGGGGCTCACTATGGCGGTAGCGTGAATGCGACTCATGGGCATCCCTCCATCAGGACACCTTGCGCATGGTGCACATCAACTCGGCCTCTACAGCAATTTCCTCACCCACTTTGGCTTTGGCTTTGAACTTGAAAACGCCCGCCTTCATGCGATCGAGTTCAACTTCCAAAATGAGTTGATCACCCGGTTCAACAGGGCGCTTGAAGCGTGCGCCATCAATCCCTGCAAAATAATAGACGGTATTTTCATCGGGCGTTTGATCCAAGGTGTCAAAGGCCAACAAAGCAGCTGCTTGCGCCAATGCCTCCAGCATCAACACACCTGGCATGACGGGACGGTGAGGGAAATGTCCCGTGAAATACGGCTCGTTGACGGACACATTTTTCAAAGCCTTGATGCGAACCCCCTTTTCAATTTCCAACACACGATCGACCAATAAAATGGGATATCGGTGCGGTAATTGCTTGAGAATTTTGTAAATGTCCATCATGATTTTTTTTCCTGTTCGTTGGCTTGAAGGCATTTTGCCTCCACCAATTTAAGTCGATCTCTGAGCTTGTGAAGTTGCTTCAAACTGGCAGCATTTTTTCCCCAACTGGCATTGTCATCCAGGGGGAAGATGCCGGTGTAATTGCCTGGCTTGGCGATGGAACGCGTGACCACCGTGGCGGCTGAGATGTGAACGCCATCAGCTAGGCTCAAATGTCCCAAAATGATGGCACCGCCGCCCACAGTGCAATGCGCCCCAATGTGCGCACTGCCCGCAACCCCGACGCAGCCGGCCATGGCCGTGTGCTTGCCAATGTGCACGTTGTGACCAATCTGAACGAGGTTGTCCAACTTCACACCGTCTTCAATAATGGTATTTGAAAGAGCCCCCCGATCGATGCATGTATTGGCACCAATTTCAACGTCATCACCAATCTTGACGGCGCCAAGCTGTTCAATTTTTTCCCAAACACCTTGGTGCAAAGCAAAACCAAAGCCGTCTGCACCAATCACCACGCCCGAGTGAATAATGCAACGCTCGCCCACTTCGCAATCTTCTCCCAGTGTGACCCTGGCTTTCAACTGGGTATGTGCACCCACTTTGGCACCCCGTTCCACCACACACAAGGGTCCGATGATGGCAGACGATGCAATCACAGCCTCTGAGTCAATGACCGCACTGGAATGGATATTTGCTTTCAGCGCGGGACGAGTTCGACGTTTCCAGAGTTGCGTGAGACGCGCAAAGTAAAGATAGGGATTGTCTGCAACAATGCACGCGCCTCGAGCCAGGGCCAACTCTTTGAAGGGAGAACTGACAATGACACAAGCCGCTTTGGACTGTGCCAGTTGAGATTGGTATTGAGGATGACTGAGAAAACTCAGTTGACCAGACCCTGCTGACTCAAGGGGTGCGAGTGAGTCGATACTGATATCAGGACTGCCGTGCAGAGTGCCGCCTAAGGCTTGAACAATTTCTCCAAGTTGCAGCACAAAGCGAGTCCGTTTCTCTCAGCGCTTACTTGCCAGCGCTTGCGTTAAGAGACTTGATGACTTTGTCGGTGATGTCGTGCTTGGGATTGATGTAGACGGCTTCTTGGAAAATCACGTCGTATTTTTCAGCTTCAGCCACTAGCTTGACAGCGCGATTGGCTCTTTCAATGACCACTTGCTGTTCTTCATTTTTTCGCGTGTTCAAGTCTTCTTGAAATTCACGACGCTTGCGCTGAAATTCACGGTCTTGGTCCATCAACTGCTTTTGACGTGCGTTGCGTTGCGTTTCGGAAAGCGTCGGTGCTTCACGCTCAAATTTATCAGAGGCCGTCTTGATGGTGTTGCCCAAATCAACGAGATCTTTCTCGCGCTTTGCAAACTCCTGCTCTAGTTTGACCTGAGCAGCTTTGGCAGTGCTGGCTTCTCGAAAAATACGGTCGGTGTTGACAAAACCGATTTTAAACTCTTGCGCACCCACCCACGATGCACTGAGTGCACCTAGCGTCAACAGACAAGCTTGTAAAAGATGGCGAAATGTTTTCATTAAAAAGAAGTTCCAATTTGGAATTGCAATCTCTGGATTTTATCCGTAACCTGGCGCCGCATTGGCATGGCATAAGAAAAGCGCAAGGGCCCCATGGGAGAGATCCAACTCAGTCCAACCCCGATGGACGACCGAAGTTGACTTAAATCTACTTTTTCATGTTCACCAAAAGCCCTGCCCGCATCTGCAAAGGCAAACAACCGCAAAGTGCGGTCATTGCCAGCGCCTGGGAAAGGTGCCAAGATTTCGGCATTCATGACCACTTTCTTTGGCCCGCCCAAAAATATGCTGTTGGTGCTGTCAGACGGGCCCAAGGTAGACTGCTGAAAGCCCCGCACGCTTCCCAAACCGCCTACAAAATAGTTTTTAAACAGGGGATAAGGGCGGTTACTGAGGCCCTGACCCCAGCCCAAATCAGAATTGAGTGCCAAAGTATACTTTTTGGTCAGTGGAATGTACTGCTGAATTTGGTAATTGGTTCGAACATAGCGGGCATCCCCAGCCGCACTCAAATCTGCATTGAATCTTTGCAGCAAACCTCGGGTGGGCACCAAAGCACTGTCGCGGCCGTCACGAGCCCAACCCAAGGTTAAAGGGACAGAGTTGCTGGTGTAGCCGAATTGCTGCATGTACTCCACATAGGCATTGGGCAAATTGGTACCAGGTCGAATGGCAGTTTGCTCGTAATTCACGCCCATGAAAACCGTGTCAATTTCCGTCAGGGGCACGCCAAAACGCATGCCCGCGCCCGAGCTGACCAAGCTGTAGGCATTGATGTCGCCCAAATAAGGCCGTGTGGTTCTGTGAAAAATGTCCAGCGTTCTTGAAATGCCCTCTGGCGTGAAATAAGGATCGGTCGTGCTCACAACCACCGTGCGGTTGAATTTGCTGGTGTTGATCTCGGTGGCCAAGTAATTGCCAGAACCAAATGCATTTTCTTGACGAACACCAAAACTCAGGGCCACCTTTTCTGCAGATGAAAAACCCGCGCCCAATGAAATACTGCCTGTCGGCTTTTCAAGCACATTCAGAGTTAAGTCCACTTGATCCGTGGTTGAGGGTACTTCTTGAGTGTCAAAGTTAACTTCCGTGAAGAAACCCAAGCGGTCAACGCGGTCGCGCGACAGCTTGATCTTGTCACCGTCGTACCAAGCAGCCTCGAGTTGCCTGAACTCTCGCCGAATCACTTCATCGCGCGTGCGATTGTTACCCGCCAAATTGATGCGGCGGACATACGCCCTGCGCGAAGGATCGGCCATGAGGACAAAATTAACGCGGTTGGTCAAACGGTCAATTTCAGGCTTAGCATCAACGCGTGCAAACGCAAATCCGAATTTTCCAAAGTAATCCGTGAATGCCTTGGTGGTGACTGCCACGGTTTCAGCGTTGTAGGGCTCACCCAAGCCAATTTTGACGAGGGCTTTGAACTCATCCTCTTTGCCTAAATAGTTGCCTTCCAATTTAACGCCAGCAACCACAAAGCGCTCACCCTCGGTGACATTCACGGCAATGGAAATTTCTTGCTTGTCTGCCGAGATGGCCACTTGGGTTGAGTCAATTCGAAACTCCAAGAAGCCCCTGGCCAAATAGTAAGAACGCAAGGTTTCCAAATCGGCATTGAGCTTGGTGCGCGAATAGCGATCGGATTTGGTGTACCAACTAAGCCAGTTACCCACATCCAAGTTGAGCTGGTCTTTCAGGGTGTCTTCAGAAAAAGCTTGGTTACCCGTGATGCGAATTTCTTTGATTTTGGAAGGGCCTCCTTCCGTGATGGTGAAAGTGAGCTTCACACGATTGCGTTCAACCGGCGTGACGGTGGTGACAACCTCAGCGCCATACAAACTGCGCGAGATGTATTGACGCTTCAACTCTTGCTCAGCTTTGTCTGCCAATGCCTTGTCATAGGGACGGCCATCAGAAATACCGACCTCCTTCAAAGCCTTGACCAACACATCTTTGTCAAACTCCTTGAGCCCCACCCACTCCACTTCAGAAATAGAGGGGCGCTCTTCCACAATAACCACCAAGACATCACCTTGTGCATCAAGGCGGACATCTTTGAACAAACCCAGGGCAAACAAAGCACGAATGGCTGCCGCACCCGACTCATCGTTGTACATGTCACCCACACGAAAAGGCAAGGATGCAAAAACAGTGCCGGATTCAATGCGCTGCAAGCCTTCCACGCGGATGTCTTTCAGCTTGAAGGGTTCTATGGCCCAAGCAGACATGCCTGAGACAGCGGCCGCTAACAGCACGAAGCATTGACAAAGGCGAAATCGATTGGGGAAAAAGTTCATGCGTTTGAATTAATTAAAGAGTCGTGTCAGATCATTGAAGAACGCCATGGCCATGATGAAAATCAACAAAGTCAGACCTACTTTTTGCAAACCCCTTTGCCAAGCAACGGAAACCGGTTTGCCAGTCAACGACTCCCAAAGATAATACATCAGGTGCCCCCGTCCAACATCGGCAGCGGAAGTAGGTTCAAGAGACCCAAACTGACGCTGATCAGCCCTAAAAATGTCAAATAGGACGCTAAACCCCTTTGGGCAGACGCGCCGGCCTGCTCTGCGATGGTCAGGGGCCCACTCAAATGCTTTGAAGAAGCCTCCCCCGTGAGCATTTTGCCAATCAGACTGACTGTCAGAAAAGTGATTTGTTTCACTTGATCAAAGCCCTGATACAAAGCATCACCAAAATCCAAACGCACCCATTCGGTTTCAGACAAAACGCCCACCACGGCACCAATTCTTCTGACTCGGCCCGCCTCAGCTTGCCCAGGCAGTGGCGTCAGCACCGGTCGAACCGCCAACATCAGGCGTCGACCATCCCTTTCAATGACCCAAGCAGGTTCAAGCTCTGAGCCTTCAGCCAGCCGCGGCTCCCTGATCAAGGCCCTTAATTGAGACGCATCTGTGACCTCGAGTTCGCCCACCTTCACCACCCGATCGCCAGGTAACAAGCCAGCTTGCTGCGCTGCGCCCCCGGCTTCCACCCTGCCGATGATGGGCAACACTTTGGGATGTCCCCACCAAGCAACGGCGCCGAAAAGCACCACAGCCAACAGCAAATTGGCCAAAGGCCCAGCGGCCACGATGGCTGCGCGAACTTTCAAGCTGCGGTGATCAAAGGCCAACTGCTTCTGATCGGCCGGTACGTCTGCCTCCCGGGTGTCGAGCATTTGCACAAAGCCACCTAAGGGAATTGCAGCAATCACAAACTCAGTGTTTTGGCCTGGCCTGGGGTTTTTTGGACGCCATCGAAAAATCGACTTCCCGAAACCAATCGAAAAAACAAGCACAGGTACCTTACAGGCCACAGCCATGCGATAGTGGCCATATTCATGCACAGCAATCAGCAGCGTCAGGGCCAATAAAAAAGCAAGCAGTGTGATCACAAACAGGCCATTGGATCAGTCAATCAAACAAACAGAGCTCAAGAACGACAAGCACGAACAACTTCCAATGCGTGCGCACGACTTTGAGCGTCCAGGCTGAGCAAGTCAGGCAAACTTTGGGGCGATGCGGGCGTCACTTTTGACAAGGTCTCGGTGTTCACCCGATGAATCTGATCGAACCTGATGTGTTTGTTTAAAAATGCTTCCACGGCAATTTCATTGGCTGCATTCAACACTGCACAAGTTCCTGATGCAGCTTTGAGTGCATGCCAAGCCAACTTCAAGCCAGGAAACCTTTCGGGGTGTCCATGATCGTCAATGGCTTCGAAAGTCATGGGTTTGAGATGATGGAAATCCAAACCTTGCGCGCCCGATGTGATGCGCTCAGGCCAACTCAAGCCATAGGCGATGGGCACTCGCATGTCGGGTGTTCCCAGTTGCGCAACAACCGATGTGTCTTTGTATTTCACCATGGAGTGAATGATGCTCTGCGGGTGAATGACCACATTCAATTGGTCTGGCGTGACGCCAAACAGATAACGCGCCTCAATGACCTCCAGCGCTTTGTTCATCATGGTGGCAGAGTCCACTGAAATTTTGCGGCCCATGACCCAATTGGGATGCGCGCAGGCCTCCTCTGGTGTGACACTTTTCAAGGTGGCTGGATCACGCGATCTGAATGGGCCGCCTGAGGCTGTCAGAATAATTTGGTCAATTCGGTCAGCCCATGTGGCAGGATCTTCAGGCAATGATTGAAAGACCGCCGAATGTTCACTGTCGATGGGCAGCAACCTGGCGCCACCTTTTTTGACAGCATTTAAGAACACCTCGCCCCCCACCACCAAAGCTTCTTTGTTGGCGAGCAACAAGCGCTTTCCTGCATGGGCCGCAGCCAAACATGGCGACAAGCCGGCAGCCCCCACAATGGCGGCCATGACGGCGTCCACCTCTTCGTGGGAAGACACGAAGTCGAGTGCTTCAGGGCCCCACAAAACCTCAACCCGCAGGCCTTCCGCTTTCACCCGATCGGCCAATTGACGTCCCGCACTTTCTTCTGCCATGACCGCATACTTGGGCTTAAATTGTGCACACTGCGCCAAGATCAAATCGACCTGTTTGGACGCTGTCAAAGCAAACACTTGGTAATGATCGAGGTGACGGGACAGGACATCCAGCGTATTGGTACCGATGGAGCCCGTCGCACCCAGAATGGTGATGTTTTGTTTCATGACTTCAACCTCTTGCCTACACTTTGGGCCAATTCAGTAGCATCAGCGCAATTGGCAACGTAGGCAGCAATGCATCCAATCGATCGAGCACACCACCGTGACCGGGAAGCAAATTGGAGCTGTCCTTGATGCCCGCACTGCGCTTGACCAGAGACTCCACCAAATCACCGACCACGCTCATGGTGGTGAGAAAAATCAGACTCAGTGCCCACAAAAAGTAACCATGGGATTGCATCTGGGTGAACAAGCTCATACCGGGCCACTGGTAGATTTGCTCCAACTGCATCCATACCCAGGCCACACCGAAGACGCCGACAAGCCCGCCGATCGCACCTTCCCAGCTTTTGCCAGGACTGACCATGGGCGCCAATTTGCGCGGAAAAATTTTGGTTCCCAATGCCTTGCCAAAGAAATAAGCAAACACATCGGCGGCCCAGACCAACACAAGAATGGAAAGTAAAAATTGAATGCTGGCGGTGCGTGCTTGTGCCATGGCCAGCCATGCCAGGCAAAGCATGACCAAGCCGATCGTCCATCGCAAATTGCGATCCCACAGGGCCCAGCCCTCAACTCCCCGGAGCAACATCCAAGCCGTGAGGCCGACCCAACTCGAACCGGCCAACCACCAAATCCAAGAGTCTGTTTGCGTGGTCCAACCTGCCCACCACGCAAATGCACACAGATCGACACACAGAATGCCAGACAAAATAGATTGGTGACGGCCCATGCCATTCAAATGACCCCATTCCCAAGCGCCCGCGCCAATCATGAGGATGGACAAGATTAAAAAAGGCTGGGGAGAGTCAGCGAACAGTGCAGGCAACAACACGGCCAGCAAGGCCAGCGCAGTGATGATGCGTTGCTTCAACATCGAATCAGAATTTCACTGAAAAGGGTTGGGTGATTCGATGCATGAAGCCAGAATCAGAGGCCTTTAAACGGCCATGATCTCTTGTTCTTTGCCTGCAACCAATTGATCAATTTCTGCAATGTGCTTGTCGGTCACTTTTTGTACCTCAGCTTCTGAACGTTTTTGCTCATCCTCTGAAGCCAATTTGTATTTGACAAATTTTTTCACAGATTCGTTGGCATCGCGACGCAGATTGCGCACGGCAATTTTGGCGTTCTCACCCTCTGTGCGAACCAGCTTGGTCATTTCACGACGGCGCTCTTCGCTCATGGCTGGCATGGGCACCCGAATGAGGTCTCCCATTGAAGCTGGGTTCAAACCTAGATCGCTTTCGCGAATGGCTTTTTCAATTTTGGCGCCCATGCCTTTTTCCCAAGGCTGAACGCTGATGGTGCGTGAATCAATGAGCGACACATTGGCAACTTGAGACAAGGGCACCAGAGAGCCGTAATAGTCGACCTGAATGGTATCCAAGATAGCGGGGTTGGCGCGGCCCGTGCGAATTTTGGTCAGGTTGTTTTTGAAAGCCGCAATGGACTGGTCCATTTTGGTTTGGGTGGTTTTCTTGATGTCTTCTAAGCTCATGAGATTCTCCGGGGCCAAACGATTCAAATTCAGTGGCGGGTACAAGAATTAGGCATAAACCAAAGTGCCCTCGTCCTCACCCATGACCACTCGTTTGAAGGCCCCATGCTTGAAGATCGAGAACACTTTGACAGGCAATTTTTGGTCGCGGCACAGTGCAAATGCCGTGGCGTCCATGATGCCTAAATTTTTAGAAATCGCTTCATCAAACGAAAGTTTGCTGTATCGCGTTGCAGTAGGAACCAGTTTGGGATCTGCGGTGTAAACACCATCCACTTTGGTGGCTTTCAAAACCAACTCAGCACCAATTTCTGCACCACGCAAGGCTGCTGCAGTGTCTGTTGTAAAGAAGGGGTTGCCGGTTCCGGCAGCAAAGATCACCACTTTGCCTTCTTCAAGGTACTGAAGGGCCTTAGGCCGAACATAGGGCTCGACCACCTGTTCAATGGCAATGGCAGACATGACGCGGGCTGTGAGGCCTGCTTTTTCCATGGTATCAGCCAGGGCCAAGGAGTTCATCACGGTGGCCAGCATGCCCATGTAGTCGGCCGTGGCACGGTCCATACCTACAGCGCCTCCCGCAACACCTCTGAAGATATTGCCACCGCCAATGACCACAGCCACTTGAACACCCAGGCGAGTGACCTCGGCAATTTCCGCCACCATGCGAACGATGGTGGCGCGGTTAATACCAAACTGATCGTCACCCATCAATGCCTCACCAGACAGCTTCAGCAAAATACGCTTGTGGGCTGGTTTGGCGATGGTCATAACGGGCTCCTCATAAAGACAGATTCAAGTTTAGCTTTGAATCGCCCTTTCGGGCGACCCTTTCACCTGGGTTTTAAACCAGATAGCGGCAAATTAGCCGGCGTTTTGTGCAGCAGCCACTTGTGCAGCCACTTCGGCGGCAAAGTCGTCAACCTTCTTCTCAATGCCCTCGCCCACCACGTACAAAGTGAATGCTTTGACTTGAGTGCCTTCGGCTTTGAGCATTTGCTCCACTGTTTGCTTGTCGTTTTTGACGAAAGTTTGGTTGTTCAATGACACCTCTTTGAGGTACTTCTGAACGGAGCCTTCGATCATTTTGGCTGCAATGTCAGCAGGCTTGCCTGACTCGGCCGCCTTGGCGGTGGCCACTGAACGCTCTTTTTCAATCAGATCGGCAGGCACATCGTTGCTGGTCAAAGCCACAGGCTTCATGGCGGCCACGTGCATGGCCACATCTTTAGCCGCTGTGTCTTTGCCTTCGTATTCCACCAACACGCCGATGCGTGTCCCGTGCAAATAAGTAGCGATTTGAGCGCCACCGGCCACGCGTTTGAAGCGGCGGAAGCTCATGTTCTCGCCAATCTTGCCAATCAGGCCTTTGCGCACTTCTTCCAAGGTGGGGCCAAAGCCGTCTTGACTGTAAGGCAACTCGCCCAACGCAGCCACATCGGCGGGGTTGTGCAGCGCAGCCAATTTGGCAGCGGCATTGGCCAATGACAAGAAGCTGTCGTTCTTGGTCACAAAGTCTGTTTCGCAGTTGACTTCGAGCATGGCGCCCGTGTTGCCTTCTGTGTAGGCCACGATGACGCCTTCGGCCGTGACGCGGGAAGCAGCTTTGCCTGCTTTGGTGCCCAACTTCACACGCAACAGCTCTTCCGCTTTGGCCATGTCACCATCGGCTTCCGTCAGAGCTTTTTTGCATTCCATCATGGGGGCATCGGTTTTAGCGCGCAGTTCAGCGACCATGCTTGCGGTAATAGCCATTTGATTTCTCCGTTTCGTCTTCGAATTAAGTTTCGACTAAATTAAAAATTGATGAAAACTGTGTGCGACTCAGGTTAAAAAAAAGGGGCAAGAAGCCCCTTTTCTCTGGTAGAGAGGGCATTAAGCAGATGCTTCTTGCACTTCTACGAATTCGTCTTCGCCTTCAGCAGCCACAGCTTTGACAACGTCTTGAACGGCGTTTGCACGACCTTCGATGATGGCGTCAGCAATGCCGCGAGCGTACAAAGTAACGGCTTTAGAGGAGTCGTCGTTACCTGGGATGATGTAGTCGATGCCTTCGGGTGAGTGGTTTGAGTCCACCACGCCGATGAGTGGGATGCCCAATTTTTTGGCTTCCAAAATAGCAATTTTGTGGTAACCGACATCGATCACAAAAATAGCATCAGGCAATGCAGCCATGTCTTGAATGCCGCCGATGTCTTTTTCAAGCTTGTCGATTTCGCGCTTGAACATGAGTTGTTCTTTTTTGCTCAAAGTCTCGAGGCCAACTTCTTGTTGCGCTTTCATGTCCTTCAAGCGCTTGATGGAAGTCTTGACGGTTTTGAAATTGGTGAGCATGCCGCCCAACCAACGCTGGTCAACGTAAGGCACGCCGGCGCGCTGAGCCTCAGCTGCCACGGTGTCACGGGCTTGCCGCTTGGTGCCCACCATGAGGATGTTGCCGCGGTTTGCAGAGAGTTGTTTGACGAACTTCAATGCATCTTGGAACATCGGTAAAGATTTTTCCAAGTTGATGATGTGGATTTTGTTGCGGTGGCCGAAGATGAAGGGGGACATCTTGGGGTTCCAGAAGCGGGTTTGATGACCAAAGTGGACACCGGCTTCCAGCATTTCGCGCATGGTGACTGACATGTTGTTTCTCCGAAGGTTGGGTCTAAAATCCGGCTCACACATCGGCTGTTTGTGACAAAGTCCTTTGGAACCCATCTCAACAGCCAACACCTTGAAGGAGCCGGTTTGCGATTAACTTGCAGGGAAATTCCTGCTAAGCCAGTCGAGTATAGCATCCCCAATTGCACTTTTTAACCTCTGAACCACAGACTCTCACCCCCTGCTCTACACCCCTTTTAACCCCCTGTTCACAATTTCACCATGCGCAAAGACCTGATCGCAACCCTGCAAGCTCTTGCTGAGCAGAAGACCACACCCCAGGCTGAATGGCAAAAAAGCCAAGAAATTGCCCAAAGCTCAGCCTGCGACAAGGTCTTCATGGCCCTCGAAGCCGCTGAGACACCTTCGCTGTTCAATGACCCAACTTTGGCGAATTCAAGCTTGAAAGGTCTGACTTTCTCGGTCAAAGACCTGTTTGACATGGCGGGCAGTCCGACTTGGGCTGGGTCTGTTGTTTTAAAAGGTCAACCTGCGGCGCAGGCAGATGGTCCTGCGGTCTCCCGTCTTAAAAAGGCAGGCGGGGCTTTTTTAGGCCGAACCCAGATGGTGGAGTTTGCTTTTTCTGGGATTGGCACCAACCCGCACTACGGCACTCCTGCCGCATGGGATGCTTTGAGCGATCAAGCGGTTTTATCAAACGGCAAAGTTCACGCACCAGGCGGATCCTCTTCTGGCGCCGCAGTATCGGTGGCTACGGGCGCTGCCTTCATTGGCTTGGGCTCAGACACTGGCGGCTCAATTCGGATTCCTGCCGCCCTCAATGGTTTGGTCGGTTTTAAAAATACAGCCCGTCGCGTCCCCACTGCGGGTGCTGTTCCCCTGTCGACCACCATGGACACCGTCTGCGCCCTGACACGCAGCGTGCGTGACGCCATCATGGCCCATGAAATCTTGGCCGCTCGCAGTGTTGCACGGTCTAGCAGAAGCCTTTCAAGCTACCGATTGGCCGTACCCACCAGCCTCATGTTCGATGGCATGGATGCGCATGTTCAAAAGGCTTGGGAACGCAGTTTGTCGATCTTGTCAAAAGCTGGCGCGAAGATTGTTCAAACCCCGCTGCTTGAAATCAATGAATTGGCGGGACTGTTGGCCACGGGCGGGTTCAGTGCCGCTGAAAGCTATACCTGGCACAGGCATTTGCTGGCCACGGCAGAAGCGGCCTATGACCCCCGCGTGTCAGCGCGAATTCTGCGAGGCGCCAACATGAAAGCCTTTGAATATTTAGACCTTCAAAAAGGCAGAGCCGCATGGATTAAACGCATGCAATCAGCGCTGAACTCGTTTGACGCTGCACTCTCTCCCACCCTGCCCATTCAGGGGCCCACGCTTGAAAGCGTCGCCCCAGGCAAAGAGAGAGACGATGTTTTCTTTACAGTCAATGGTTTGTTATTGCGCAACACCAGCGTGGTCAACATGCTCGATGGTTGCGCATTGTCATTGCCCATGCATGTTGCAGGCGAATTGCCCAGCAGCATGATGGTGTGGCAAGGCCCTCTGCATGACGACCAGGTTTTGAATATTTCGCTGGTTGTTGAAAATGCATTGAGGCCAAATTGAAAGCCCAGGCCTTGAAGACGATCAAATGGCAAGGAGCCTAAGATTTCAAAGGCCTCGTCTTATCCACGGCCCGCAAATGGCATTTTGGTCGCCATCACGGTGTGGAACATGACGTTGGCTTCCAAGGGCAGGCTTGCCATGTAAACCACTGACTTGCCAACGTAGGCCACATCCATCAAAGGTTCGGCCTTGATTTCACCATTGGCTTGTGGCACGCCCTTTGCCATTTTCATGGCCATCGGAGTACCAGCATTGCCCACATCAATTTGGCCAACGGCAATGTCATAAACACGACCATCCAAAGAAGCGGTTTTGGTCAGTCCCGACACAGCATGCTTGGTGGCGGTGTAGGCAATGGAAAACGGCCGCGGCGTGGTGGCAGAAATAGAACCGTTGTTGATGATGCGACCACCCATGGGCTTTTGATCTTTCATGACACGGAATGCTTCACGAATGCACAAGAACATGCCCGTCAAATTGGTATCGACCACACCTTTCCACATTTCCAAGCTGAGTTCGGGCAATGGAATCGCGGGGGTACTGACACCTGCGTTGTTGAACAACAAGTCGATACGGCCAAATGTTTTCACGCACTGAGCGAACAAGTTGGCCACCGAGTCTTCCTGAGTGACGTCGGTTGGGATCGCCAAAATTTTGAAATTGGGGTTGAGTGCTTTGGCCTCAGCAACCACCTCTTCCAAATTGGTCAATCGGCGACCCGCCAAAACAACAGACCAGCCATCGTTCAATAAGGCCAACGCAGTCGCTTTGCCGATGCCAGAACCTGCACCCGTGACGATGGCAATTTTTGAAGTGTGTGTCATGGATTTTGTCTCCTGATGAAATTTATTTTGAGAAAGATGACTTGAAAATAAGGAGGGCTGCCAATTTCAGCGGCGACTTTTCCGCGCTTGACTGGATTTTTTCGCCCCAGATGGTTTAAAAGGACGCGACTTGGATTTGGACTTGGCTTTGACACCCTCCACAACTGAAACTGCGCCCCTTGAATTGCTGTGAGAGCCAGGCTTGCTCATGCCTTTGTCCCGCAATTGTCGAGGGCTGAATTCTTCAGCAGGATTGACCAAACGAAAATCAATTTTGCGACCATCTAAGTCAACACGGCTTACTTGAATTTGCACACGCGTGCCAATGGCATAGCGAATGCCGGTTCTTTCGCCGCGCAGTTCTTGCCGAGCTTCGTCAAAGCGGAAATATTCGCCACCCAGCTCGGTAATATGCACCAAGCCTTCCACATACAAAGAATCGAGGGTGACGAAAATGCCGAAGCTGGTGGCCGATGTGACCAGGCCCGAATATTCCTCACCCAAATGCTCGCGCATGTATTTGCATTTCAACCAAGCTTCTACATCGCGACTGGCTTCATCGGCGCGTCGTTCATTGGCACTGCAATGCAAACCTGCAGCTTCCCAAGCTTGTTGCTCGGCGGGCGACATTTTGATGCGAGGCGCATCGTCCATTTGCGCGCCAGGTTTGTTTTTCTGCAAACGCTTGGCCAATTTGGCGTGGGCTTCGCCAGGCAATGGCAAAACGGGCAGTTGGTATTTTTTGTGCGTCAAGATGGCTTTAATGACACGGTGCACCAGCAAGTCGGGGTAGCGCCTGATGGGGCTGGTGAAGTGCGTGTAAGCCTCATACGCCAAACCAAAGTGACCACTGTTAATGGGTGTGTAAATGGCTTGTTGCATAGAGCGCAGCAGCATGGTGTGAATTTGCTGTGCGTCGGGGCGCTCTTTGGTGGCCTGCGCTATGTGTTGAAACTCGCTGGGCTTGGGCGTATCACTCAAGGTGTAAGGCAAGCCCAATGCTTTGAGGTAATTGCGCAGCAAATCTTTTTTCTCGGGCGTGGGGCCTTCGTGCACACGGAACAAACCAGGATGCTTGCTGTTTTGAATAAAGTCTGCGCTGCAAACGTTGGCCGCCAACATGGCCTCTTCAATGAGCCTGTGCGCTTCTGTGCGAACACGCGGCACAATTTTTTCAATGCGGCCGTTGTCGTCGCAAATGATTTGTGTTTCGGTGGTTTCAAAATCAACGGCACCACGCACTGCTCTGGAAGACAACAGCGCACGGTACACATCGTGCAAATTGAGCAAGTCGTTCACGCGTGCTTTGCGCTTAATGGCTTCAGGGCCTCGCGTGTTGGCCAAAATAGCGGCCACTTCGGTGTAAGTAAATCGTGCGTGGCTGTACATCACCGCGGGGTAAAACTGATACGCATGAACATCGCCTTTGGCGGTAATGAGCATGTCGCAGACCATGCACAAACGTTCTACTTCGGGGTTGAGTGAACACAAACCGTTAGAGAGTTTTTCGGGCAGCATGGGAATCACGCGGCGCGGAAAATAAACACTGGTGGCGCGGTCGTAGGCATCAATGTCAATGGCACTGCCAGTGTCCACATAGTTGCTTACATCGGCAATGGCCACTAACAGGCGCCAGCCTTTTGCTTTGCCAATTTTGGCGGGCTCGCAATACACCGCATCGTCAAAGTCACGTGCGTCTTCACCATCAATGGTGACCAGTGGCACATCGGTTAAATCAATTCGGTCTTTGGAATCTTGGGGCCGCACTTTGTCGGGCAACTCACGCGCTAGATTTAAACAGGCTGCAGAAAATTCATGCGGCACGCTGTACTTGCGCACAGCAATGTCAATCTCCATGCCGGGGTCGTCAATTTCGCCCAGTACTTCTTTCACACGGCCCACAGGTTGACCAAACAAGGCAGGCGGCTCGGTCAGTTCAACCACCACCACTTGACCTGGCTTGCCTGTGCCAATGCCAACTTTGGGAACGAGAATGTCTTGGCCATAGCGCTTGTCTTCTGGCGCCACAATCCAAATACCACCTTCGTTCAGCAAACGACCAATGATGGGGTGCGCAGGTCGTTCAATGATTTCAACCACACGACCTTCAGGTCTGCCTTTGCGATCTTGACGAACGATGCGAACCTTCACGCGATCCTTGTGCAACACTGCACGCATTTCGTTGGGTGGCAAGAAAATATCACCATCACCATCGTCACGAATTAGGAAGCCGTGTCCATCGCGATGGCCTTGCACACTGCCTTCGATTTCATCGAGCAGTCCAGAGGGTTGGCTAATTTTTTTGATATACAATCCTTTGTTCTTGTCCTGAGAGCCCAGGTGGCGGAATTGGTAGACGCACTAGTTTCAGGTACTAGCGAGTAACTTCGTGGGGGTTCGAGTCCCTTCCTGGGCACCAAGTTTAATCAAAGCTGCACAACACGCAGCTTTTTTTTCGTGCTTTTTTTTCAATGTCAAAAAGCAGTTCATGCGTTGAGTTTTGTCATAGCAGCGTCATATCAAACCGATGCATTTTAGAAGGGCACTGCAATCAGGTCGTGACCCTGCACACCCACAATTCGGGCGTTCGTAAATTCTCCGGCCTTGTAGGTTTTGCTGATCTTTTCTGGCGGAAGCAACTTCACCAAACCATCAATCTCGGGGGCGTCTGCATACGAGCGGCCAACGCCGCCTTTCTTGCCCATGGAAATGGCTGAATCAACCAGCACTTGCATGCTGGCACCCACACGTTGCTGCAAACGTTGAATGGACACTTCTTCGGCCAGGGCCATAAAGCGCGAACGACGCTCTTCTCGCACCTCTGCAGGCAACATGCCGGGCAGTTCATTGGCCTGCGCACCTTTGACGGGGCTGTAGGCAAAACAACCCGCTCTGTCTATTTGCGCTTCGCGCACAAAATTAAGCAGGTGCTCAAATTCTTCTTCGGTTTCACCCGGAAAGCCTGCAATGAAAGTGCTTCGCACCACCAACTGTGGACACACTTCGCGCCACTTTTGAATGCGTTCTAAATTCTTTTCACCACTGGCCGGCCGCTTCATGCGTTTGAGCACATCGGGGTGACTGTGCTGCAAGGGCACATCCAAGTAAGGCAAGATCAAACCCGTGGCCATGAGTGGCACCACTTCGTCCACCGTGGGGTAGGGATAAACATAATGCAAGCGAACCCAAGCGCCATATTTCTGCGCCATCTCGCCCAAGGTTTGCACCAGTTCTAGCATGCGTGTTTTAACGGGACGACCTTCCCAGAAGCCCATGCGGTATTTCACATCCACACCATAGGCAGAGGTGTCTTGGCTGATGACCAACAACTCTTTCACGCCGCCTTCAAACAAGGCTTGCGCTTCTTTCAGCACATCGCCAATGGGCCGCGACACCAAATCGCCGCGCATGGAAGGGATGATGCAAAACGTGCAGCGGTGGTTGCACCCTTCGCTGATTTTTAAATACGCATAGTGGCGCGGTGTGAGTTTGAGGCCCGCTTCGCCAAAAGAATTTGGCACCAAATCTAAGAAAGGATCGTGCGGCTTTGGCAAATGCGCATGCACTGCGTCCATTACCTCTTGGGTGGCGTGAGGGCCTGTGACGGCCAACACACTGGGGTGGATTTCACGCACCATGTTGCCACCGCCCTCACCCTCTTTGGCGCCCAAGCAACCCGTCACAATCACTCGACCGTTCACATTCAAGGCTTCCGCGATGGTGTCTAAGCTTTCCTTCACTGCGTCGTCAATGAAGCCACAGGTGTTCACGATCACCAGGTCGGCACCTTCGAAAGTTTTGGAAGTTTGATAGCCCTCCGCACTCAATTGAGTGAGGATGAGTTCGGAATCCGTCAGGGCTTTAGGGCATCCCAAGCTGACAAAGCCAACTTTGGGTGTCGCAATGGGGGCTGAAGCAGGGGCGGCGGTTGCTGTATCGGTCATGGGGCTATTGTCCCAGTAAATCGGTCGCCTCAAACGGCCTAGACGTTATCTCTCAAGGTTTCAGGCCGAAAGCAGAGAGAAATTGTGCGGTTTGCTTTTGCATCTGGTCTTGCATTTGGGACATGATGTTTTGCGACTGATGGCCCATTTTCGACTGCATGAGCATCAATGACTGTAAATTGCTCTCCAGATAAGCCCCCATGTGCCCTTGCATGGCATGACCATAAAAGCGAATGATGTTGCCCAAAACAGCCTCAGTGAACATAGGGGCGCCGGCAGATTCTTCTTCCAAAATGATTTGCAAGAGGATGCTCCGCGTGAGGTCATCGCCAGATTTGGCGTCTTTGACAATGAAAGTCTGATTCTCCATCACCAATTTCTTGATTTCAGTGAGCGTGACGTAAGTCGAGGTGGTGGTGTCGTACAGCCGGCGATTGGGGTATTTTTTAATCACGCGCAGAGGTTTGACCTCGGGTGTTGCGCCCGAACCGGAGAAATTGCTTTCTTCGGGTGCGCTACCAGCGGTAGATTGTGCGGCGGATTTTCTGGCCATGAATGAGACTCTTCAAATTGAACAATTGGCGACAGTGACGAGCGACACCAGACCACAGTATGCTGCACTGCAACAGATTTTAAAGAGTAATCGCGTTCGAACCATACGAGGAGTTACCCTCACACTGTTCGCTGTTGCGCTCGCATTTCTCGCCACAGTAAGTACAGGCCACTCATGACCACAATGATGGCACCAAGCACCACAGCGCTGTCTGGCACCTGTCCAAAAACAAGCCAGCCCCCCAAGACCAAGTAAATAATTTGCTGGTACAAAAAAGGCCCCAAGACTGCCGCACTGGCATAACGATGGGCCAGCGCGGAGGCTGTGTGTCCTAGTCCGCCACACAAACCTGCCATGACCAAAATCAACCATGTTTGCCAACTGTCAGGGCTTTGCCAGTTCCAAATCGCAAAGGGCGCTAGCAGCAAAGACGGCACGCTTGCGGAAGCCAACTGCGTCACCAGAGGATGATCACTGCTGGCCAAGCGTCGGGTCATCAAATTGAAAGCTGCATAAAGCAATGCGTTCAAGATGCACAAGAAGATAGCTGGATGAAATCCATTCGTACCGGGACGAATGATGACCAAAACACCGACAAATCCCAAGCAGATTGCAAGCCAGCGTTTTGCATCGAGCTTCTCATGGAGCAGCCAAGCTGAAAAAAGTGCAATCAAAACGGGAACCGAAAATTGAACCGCCCCCGTCTCGGCCAACTGCAAATATTGCAATGCAAAAAAATTAAGCCCCGTCATCGAAGCCAACATGACGCCTCGAATCAACTGCAATTTGGGATTGCTGACAACAAACAAGCGTCTGCCCATGGAAGGCATGAAGATCGCCGTCATTAGAAGCGTGTGAAATACAAATCGAAGCCAGACCACCTGAAGCACTGGCAAAGTTTGAATCAAATACTTGGCACTCGTGTCCAGTATCGCAAACATCAAGGTGGTGGCTGTGACCAGGGCAATGCCAATTTGACGGTTGCGGGTGGTATCGCTCAGAAGTTGGGACATGGGTCTTGACTGCTTCACGACCCGAGGGATGGTGTTTTCAAAGTGAAATCTGAGGGTATTAACGGATGTTGTCGATTCTACGAGATTCACTATACTGATATTTGTAATTACAGATTACGCATCAACCTAAAGCCTGCCATGACACAACCCACCATTGCCCTCTTCACTGGCGACCCTGCAGGCATTGGTCCTGAGTTGATTCAAAAATTATTGAGCTACGACATCCGTCATCAAGCGGCCAAGATCATTTTGATTGGTCAAAAAGACAGCATCCCCTCATCGCCTCAGATTTCATGGCATGAATGGTCTGGCTTCAATGCACCGCCCTTTCCCTTGGCCACCTATGACGCCAACAACGGCGCATACATGATTGCCGCATTGGCTGAGGGAGCATCTTTGGTGCGCGATGGCCACGCCCATGCTTTTTGCTTTGCGCCGCTGAACAAAAGCGCTCTGCGATTGGGGGGCATGCACCAAGAAGACGAGCTGCGCTGGTTTGCAGAATTCCTTGACTTCAAAGGCGTGTGTGGCGAACTCAACGTGCTGCAAGACCTGTGGACATCTCGCGTGACATCGCACGTGGCTTTGAAAGAAGTCAGCAGCCTTCTTAGCAGTGAAAAAGTATTTGAATCCATTGAGATGATTGCGAAAGCTTTGAAAGCCTCCGGCAAGTCGTCACCCCGGCTCGCCGTCTGCGGCCTTAATCCTCACAATGGCGACAACGGCAACTATGGCGATGAAGAAATCAACATCATTGCGCCTGGCGTCGAAATGGCAAACAAAGCAGGCATTCCGGCCGATGGCCCCTTCCCTGCCGACACGACCTTTGTTCGTGCCATTCGAAAAGAAGGTGGCTACGACGGCGTGGTCACCATGTACCACGACCAAGGGCAAATTGCCATGAAGCTCATGGGGTTTGAAAAAGGCGTCACGGTGCACGGTGGATTGCCGATTCCTGTGACCACCCCTGCACACGGCACGGCTTATGACATTGCTGGCCAGAACTTGGCCAATCCTCAAGCCATGTTCAATGCATTCGATTTGGCATGTCGGATGGGGCGGCATCACATGCAATCTCAAGCTTCAATGTCTCATGTGGCTTAAGCGAAAAGGAAGATCATGAAAAAAGAATTGGGCTGTTTCATCGTTGCAGCATTCTGTGCCTTGAGCGCCATCGCCCAAACAACCTATCCCAGCAAACCCGTCAAACTGATGGTTGGCGCAGGTGCAGGCGGTGGCACCGACATCATTGCGCGCATGTTGGCCGAAAAAATGGCTGAGTCTCTCAAAGGCAACTTCATCGTTGAAAACAAACCTGGTGCGTCCAACACCATTGCAGCCGACCTGACTGCCAAAGCAGCACCCGATGGTCACACGCTGCTGGTGGCGACCAACACGGGTCAAGCCATTGCACCGCACTTGATCAAATTGTCGTTTGACCCTATCAAAGATTTAACACCAGTGGGCCTGGTGGTCACTGTGCCCAATGTGTTGGTGGTGGGTAGCAACGTGCCTGTCAATACCATCAAAGAGTTGGTGACCTTGATGAAAGCCAAGCCAGAGGAATTCAAATACGCGTCGTCTGGCGTGGGCAGTACTCAGCACATCGCGGGTGAAGGATTTGACATTGCTGCAGGTGTGAAAAGTGTGCACGTCCCCTACAAAGGCAGCGCACAAGCGCACCTCGACATCATTGCGGGCAATGTTCAAATGATGTTTGACACCACCTCTTCTGCCATGGGACAAATTAAAGCTGGAAAATTCAAGCCTTTGGCGGTGACCACGGCACAGAGATCTGCTGAATTGCCAAACGTACCTACCTTGGCAGAAGCGGGTGTCTCAGGTTTTGAAATGAGCACCTGGTATGGCGTCTTTGTCACCACCGGCACGCCGCCTGATGTGGTGGCCAAGTTGCAAACCGAATTGGCAAGGATTATCAAGTTGCCCGATGTTCAAGCCAAACTCAAAGGCTTGGGCGGAGAGCCTGGCAACATGAGCCCCGAAGAATTCAGCAAACTCAACCGGCAAGAGTTTGAGAGGTTTGGCAAGCTGATCAAGCAGGCCAATATCAAGATGTAATGAATGCGTTTAAGTTCCTTTTTGGCCATCAACTTTCAATTGATTATGAGGAAAGAGAAAAATGAAAATCTCCCTGAAATTAGTTAAAACGCTCATTGCTGTTGCAGCGATGTTTAGCACTTCGGCTTACTCACAAACCATCATCAAGTTTGCCCATTACGGCCCCGTCTCCGACCCTGTTCATGTGGGCGCGTTGAAGTTCAAAGAGGTTTTGGAGAAGGAAAGCGCAGGCGCTTACAAAGTAGAAATTTTCCCGCAAGAGCAATTGGGAAAAGGCGCTGACATGGTCATCGGAACCCAAGTGGGCAGCATTGATGTAAGCGTCACCGGCAATCCCTTTTATGGCGGCATTTCACCTGAGCAAGCTGCGCTTGACATCCCCTTCTTGTTCCGAACCGTGGACCATGCCTACCGGGTGATTGACGGGCCCTTGGGTCGGGAACTCATGGACAAGTTTGAAGCCCGCGGATTGAAGGGCTTGGCCTATTGGGAAATTGGCTTTAGAAACATCACCAACTCCGTTCGCCCCATTCGCACACCCGCAGACCTCAAAGGTATCAAGCTTCGCACCACCCCCAACCCAATGCACATTGAGGCTTTCAAAATATGGGGCGCCAACCCAACCCCCATGGCCATTTCAGAAGTCTATTTGGCGCTCAGTACCAAAACTGTCGATGGACAAGAAAATCCAACCGTTCATATTTCTAAACAGAAATTCCAAGAAGTTCAAAAATACATGAGCGTGACACGCCATGCGTTCACTGCTGCCCCCATGGTGATGAATTTGGCAAAATTCAAAGCACTCACACCTCAACAACAGGCCATGTTCATGAAAGCCTCCAAGGAAGGTTCTATGGCAGAACGCCAAAACAATACAAGCTTGGAAGCCGAAAGCTTGGTCGCCATTCGCAAAGCTGGCGTTGAGGTGATTGAAAACGTCAACATTGAACCGTTTCGTGCTGCCGCTTATGAACCTGTTCGGAAAATATACACCGATAAATTTGGTGGCGATATCCTTGCCAAAATAGATGCACTGAAATAGTCAGAGGCTTTGCCCTGATTGACGGTTATTCAAAGAATATCAAATTTAAATTGAAAATAACCCCATGAAAATTAGCGTACAAACCACCGTTAAAGCCCCGCTAGAAACTGTCTGGCGCGTTTACACGTCTCCAGAACACATCGTGCAATGGAATGCAGCTTCGGACGACTGGCACACCACCACGGCTTCAGTAGAACTCAGAGAAGGCGGCACTTTCAGCTCGCGCATGGAGGCCAAAGACGGCAGTGTAGGGTTTGACTTTGAAGGCGTTTATACAAAAATCATCACCCAAGAGCGCCTTGAATATTCATTTGGGGACCGAGTCGCCGCCGTCACATTTACCCAAAGCCCTGATGGCGTCATTGTGAAAGTTACATTTGATGCAGAAAAAGAGCACACCGAAGCGCAGCAAATAGAAGGCTGGCAATCTATTCTGAACAGATTTGCCAAACACACTGAAAACAATTAAACGCCCAGTTAATGGGGGTCAGAACACAATTGTTTTTACTCGACTCAATCGCTCTCAATGGCCAAAGCAAAAGGCATTGAATTGAACATGGCTGTAACTCAGGCTGTAGCCTTCTTTTAATTGTGATCTTTCCCCAATCAATTCACGTCACAAGACTTTTTGCCCTAGCACTTCTGTCAATCAGTTGCGGGCTGAGTGCGGCAACGATTCGAGGTATGGTGGTAGGCGTGGCCGATGGGGATACCTTTACCGTTCTGGACGCCAACAACACTCAACACATCATTCGTTTGCAGGGCATTGACGCGCCTGAAAAGGCGCAAGTCTTCGGACAGAAATCAAAGCAATCTTTAAACCAGATGGTTCACAGCAAACCAGTCACCATTGAGTTTCAGAAAAAAGACAAATATGGCAGAACAGTGGGCAGGGTATGGTTCAACGGGACGGACGTTTGTCTTGAGCAAATTAAATTGGGAATGGCTTGGCACTACAAGCAGTATGAGTCAGAGCAACCCAAGGAAGAGCGAGAAAATTATGCGCAAGCAGAACTTGCGGCAAGAGAGCAAGCGATCGGCATCTGGAAAGACAAAAATCCAACTGCACCCTGGGAGTTCAGAAAACAAAATAAGTGATTGAGTGAAACGTGAATTGAGTCAGATGAAGAAATAGGGTCAGATCAGCAGCGGCCTTTGACGCTATGGACAGCAACATCGCCGCCAGCTTAGGCGGCGACTCCGGACGCCTGAATACCCCAAGCGTATGGCGTACCAGCCGCACGCCAGTTGCGGCCAAAGTTGACGGCATGTCCTCTTCAGGCATGGATGATATTGAAATTCCAGCCTTCCTACGTAAGCAAGCAGATGGCCCCGATTTGAATATTCCAGCACCCAAAGCAAATTTGCAGGATTGGATCACCACCTTCAACACAGCAGCCCTTCAGAGCACCACTTTCCGACAAGCATTACAACAAACTCTGAAGCTCAAGCTGCCCTCTGAATACACCCAGGTGATCATTGACCTAACACAACACACCAAGGACAGCGCCATCAGTTGGGCCCTGTTAGTTGAATGGTTGCTAGGAGAAAACGGCCAAGAGAAGCTGCTAGACAAACACGCGCAACGTTTGCTGCGAAGCCAACTCAAATTGGCCACTCAAGCGATGCATCAAAGTGCCAAAGATATTTTTGAGCGACGATTAGAGATTCATGGCTAACGTTTAAATGGCGTGCAATCTAGGCTTTTAATCATCCAACATAGTTTTCATCGGAACCAGCAACCATGAGTATCACGCCATCAATATTTGCAGCGCCTACAACTTCCACGGCGACAGAATAAGTGATATTTAATTCGGTTTTTAAATAATCGTTAATTTCTTGTGTGAACTCAGCTGTGAAATCGCCATCGCGCACGACTGTTGTAATCAATGAGTCAATTTGGTTGTAGTCAAAACTTAAGTCCGCGTATTCAACTGAATGTTTTGTAATCACTCCATTTGTATAAGTGATGTATTCCTTGAGGTCTTTAAGCAAGGTAGGTGAGGTACTGAGAATATTCTGGTCGACAATGACAGAAAGATTGTGCGTTGCATTGGTGATAGTAGTTGTAGCAATGCGGGTAAAGATCAAACTATTATTCGAATCAGGCCCATCAGCATTTGACACAGATTGACTGTGAAATCTAATTGAAGTACTTTGGGCTGGTCCTTTTGAATCAACAATTGATTGTTGTGAGCCACGCCAGACCAAGAGATGCATGTGAACACCGACAGCATCAATGCCAGCATGCATTTAAAAAAGAAATTGCGCTTCAATTCCATCACTTTTTTATCATTTAACAACATTGATCATGAGGCCAGAACGCGCACTGGCTTGAATGGCGTCCAGTGTCGCTGCGATGTCCTTGCTTGCAGCTGCAGCGCGTTGAATGGCGGCCCTGTCGCCATTCAGAACTACTTTTGCAAAAGCTTCTGCAGCAAATCGAAATCCACTGCCAGAAGCAGATTTGATTTCTTCAAATGGAATGGAATTGGCAATGCCTTTGCGCACTTTAAGTTGGCTGGGCAAGTACCCCCATGGATGCGCGTCAGTGTCACTGGTGTGATTCAAGTATTCAGTTTCAACCGTACCCTGTGAACCGACAATGACGGCCCGACGGTGGTTGGCAGTGTTCATGGCACAAGACATTTGAGCCGTTCTGCCATCTGCATAGAAAAGGGTCGCACTCATGCTGATGTCGACACCTGATTCTGCCCAGTTTGCCTGCGCCATCACACGCTCAGGTGCACATTGCATGACCAAACGAATGATGCTGATTGTGTAGCTGCCCGCGTCCAGCAATGAGCCTCCACCTAGGCTGGGTTTCATTCGAATATTGGTGCCAGGGTTAGCAAGCGTAAAGCCAAAGCACGCTTGCATGCTTCGAATTTCGCCAATCTGGTCAGGTCTGAGGCAGGCCAAAAGATCACGAGTTTGGGGCTGAAACCAATAAGGATAGGCCTCTAGCAACATCACCTTGTGCTTCTCTGCCACCTCAAACATGCGGGTGACTTCCGCCAAATTGAGTGCCAACGGTTTTTCACAAAACACATGCTTGCCAGCTTGCATTGCTCGAACCGCCCAATCGGCATGCATGCTGTTTGGGAGGGGAATGTAAATGGCATCCAGCGCTGCATCTGCAAGCAACGCCTCATAACTACCATGATAACGATCAAGGCCAAAGGTTTGTGCAAAATCTCTTGCTTTGGCCAGGTCTCTGCTTGCAACGGCCTGAATTGACACACTTGAGGTTTGCGCTACATCGCGAGCAAATTGTTTGGCAATATTGGCACAGCCTAAAACGCCGATTCGAAGTGACTTCATGAGCTTAGCTCCCAAAACAAAAATTGAAATTAAATGACTGAAACAGTATGCTATTACATAACCATTATTGGCCCTGAGCATTCACTTGCTTCACAGCACGCTCCAGCACAAAATTCTCAGGCTGAAAGCGAGCAAGCTTTCGGCGCATGTAAAACGTCGTCCAGGGCCAGTTGGTACTGTTGCGCCTGTTCTGATCGATGAAATAGCTGTTGCAGCCGCTGTTCCACACAGTCTTCTGCAAGGAACTTTGTACCTTGCCGTTGAATGCCGCCAAACGATCCGAACGCACTTCGATGCTGACCAGATGATGCTTGTGAGCCGCCCTAATGGCCGAGACGATGAAGCGCAGCTGCGCTTCGATGATGACAAATGCAGAGGTAAATGAATACAGATTAGGACCGAAGGTGAGGAACATGTTGGGGCAGTCCTGCGCCATGGTACCCAAGTAGGCCTGCGGCGAGCCTTTCCACTGCTCAGCCAGCACACTGCCGCTTTTGCAGACAATGCGCTTGGCAATGGGCGGATTGGCCACCTCAAAGCCGGTGGCAAAGATGATGGCATCGACCTCGCACTGTCTTCCCTCATGGTCGGTCAGTGTGTTGCCTTCTATGCAAGCTATGCCGCCCATCACATCCACGTTGGGCTTGGCAAGAGCTCGGTACCAGCTGTTTGAGAGCAGAATGCGTTTGCAGCCGATGGAGAAATCCGGCGTGACGCTAGCCAGCAGCGCCGGGTCTTTGATACTGCGGCGTATGTTTTTCAAGCCTGCTGCTTGCAGCCTGCGCAGCACAAACTGGTATTTCAAACCACTGTTAAGCAACTCAAACTGCAGGTACAGCGCAGTGCGAAACAGCGATTGCACCCAGGGAAAGCGTTCGAAGAGGCCTTGCCAGCGCGGCGAAATAGGGCCGTCCACTTTCGGCAGTACCCAGGGTGCGGTGCGCTGAAAGAGCGTGAGCTTTTCGACGTTCGGCTGTATTTTTGGCAGAAACTGTATGGCCGATGCACCCGATCCGATGACCGCAACGCGTTTGCCTTGCAAGTCGCAATCATGCTTCCACTGTGAGGAGTGAAACCGATCACCGGAGAATGTGTCAAGTCCGGGAATGCGCGGCATGACGGGCACGTTCATAGGCCCGCAGGCCATCACCACAAAGTGAGCATGGTAGGTACCCGCAGAGGTTTCAAGCTCCCAACATTTGGCATCTTGCAGCCAGCGGGATTGCAGCAGTTCGGTGTTCAATCGCACACATTGCAACACGCCAAACTTGCGGGCTGTGTTCTCGGTGTACTGCTTGATTTCCGCCTGTTTGGCAAAGAATCGGCTCCAGTGCGGGTTGGGCGCAAATGAATAAGAGTAGAAGGCGGACGGCACATCGCAGCCGCAGTCGGGGTAATGGTTGTCACGCCACACACCACCAATTTCAGCCGCCTTTTCTAGCACGATGCAATTCACACCCGCTTGTTGGAGTTGGATGGCGGCACCGATTCCGGCAAAGCCTGCGCCGACAATGATCACAGGGTGCTGCTCGGGGGGGGTGTTATCGGTTTGCATAGTGAGATAAATGGGGTCAGATCAACATTAATTTACTTGGGACTTAGATCATTGTGAATCGCAAAAAATTAATGTTGATCTGACCCCATTTATTTGCAATATTCTTGAGACGAAAAAAAACACCTTCAGATAGGTGCTTGATTTATTGAAGATATTGGTAGGCGCGATTGGACTCGAACCAACGACCCCCACCATGTGAATTTTACGATAGGAAAATCAAGTGTTAAGTGAATTATAGGGTGGTGAGCGGTACTTGGTTTGTTCTGCCCTGCTCCACCTCACAGCAACCGCGAACCGAATGGATGGGGCTCAACGCAATTTAAGTTCGATCCAACTAGCATTTGGATCAATATTCCAAATCCTTCTTGCTGCCCAGAGCAGCATCTCGAAAAGCCTTGGTAATGAGACCGGTGGTTGTACTTGCAAAGTAACGCGCACCCCAAGCACCATAACGATCTTCTTCTTCTGGTGTCAATGCCAAAATACCAGGGCACTTACCTGCAGCTGCTACAGCTTTGATGGTGCTTTCAATTGCCTGCTGAACAGAAGGCTCGCCCCAGCGATTCTCACATCCCATGCTGTGCGCCAAATCATTGGGGCCAATAAACACACTGTCAACGCCTGGCACTGCAGCGATGGCCGCCGCATTAGCAACTGCTTGAGGTGTTTCTATCATCACAATCAACGCAATACCGTCGTTGCTGCGCTGAGTATGGCCAGGACCGCCAAACGCTCCATAGCCGGCAGCTCGACTGCTGAAAGCACTTCCTCGTGAACCACGGATGCCCGAGCGATCTGGTGGCAATGTGTATTTGATTCGTTGCACCAAAGAAGCAGCATGCTCTGGTGTATTGACCATGGGAATTTTTAAGGCACCTGCTCCAGCATCTAGTATGCGAGGAATGTCATGCTCTAAGCACCTCACAGCCATGGGGATACCACTTGCACGACCTGCGCGGAGCATATTTTCAGTCATCTGAAGATCTGCTATGCCGTGTTCATTGTCTAAAACCACAAAGTCAAAACCTGCATATGCGCACATTTCGATGATGGCAGGTGAAGCAAGTCCATTGAAAACCCCTCTCAATTTGTTACCGCTGAATAGCGCTTCTTTTAAGCGTGTGTCCAGTGGATGAATTCCGTTTGCTTGTGTTGTCATTTCCAAAGCTCCTTAGATGCCATGTCTGCACCTTCAGCCATGGACTTTAGTTTTGCATAACCAATTGAAGGGTGAATAGCACCATACCCGGCGAAGGTGCCAAAGCCACAATCCGTGCCTGCCATGACTCTGTCGCGTCCAACAATGTTTGCATATGTCATGAGTCTTTGCGCAATCAAGCGCGGATGCTCGATGAAATTATTAACGGAGTCCAGGACACCCGGGCAGAGAATTTTGTTTTCAGGCAATTGACCTTTCTTTTGAACATCTGCCCAAACCTCCCATTCATGTGCATGTCGTGGGTTGGCGCCTTCAAACAAAATTGTGGCCGGCTTGGATTTGCAAACCAGCCCAATGATGCGATCCAGTCCGATGTCATGGTGATGTGGGCCTTCATAATTACCCCAGCAAACATGCATTCGCACTCGGTCAGCGGGCACGTTGCGCAAGGCATGGTTCAGTGCTTCAACCTGCTGCTCAGCAGCCTTGAGGAATTCAGATTCATTCACATCACGAAATCGGATGTGCCTGCCCATAGCCAAATCAGGAGCGTCAATTTGCAAATCCAAACCGGATTCCACAATAGCCTCGTATTCGGATGCCATGGCGTCTGCCAGTGCGCCCAGGTACTTTTCATGGTTGGCGTAGTATTTATTTGGTTGAAAAACTGCAATCACACCGGGTGAAGCACTGTTCATGAAACCGCGCTCAACGCCAGAAGCATGACAGGCTGCCTTTAAATTCTGAATGTCTTTGTGCAAGCCGCTCAGGTCTTTGACGGCAATCGGTCCGGTGCAAATAGGCCGGTGATATTTGGGTGTTGCACCTAATTTGGCTAGCCGCTCCTTGAAGTCAGGAAAATCATCTAGGTCTTTAGGGGTTGCACGCGGCATTTCGCCAATTTCAAAACCAGTCAACCGATGCCGAATATAGGTTGCGTAACTGATTTTGCTCATCTCGCCGTCGCTCACGACGTCGACGCCTGAGGCCTTTTGTTTTGCCACTACATTGAGCACCTCAGCTTGCATCAATGCGTCGAACTTCTGCTCGTTGTAATTTAGGCCACTGTCTTGAGCAAACAGTTGTTCCACTACAGCCTCAGGTCTGGGCAGACTGCCCACCAGCGTCGTCAATATGCGATTGGTATTTTTCATCGTTGTGACCTGTCTGTAAATCGTTTCATTGCTACATATCCATTGGCGTCAATTGAATACCCTGCTTGAGCAGCGGCATCCACCACTTCAGGAGCCCAGTGAATTCTCTTGACAGCATCGCCCGGGGTCATGACCAGCACAGTTACGGGAATATCACCCACATTACGCAGACATCGCCATACTTCACCAGGCATTGCAAAGCTGTCCCAAGCATCTGCATTTCCTTGAGCAACGCACAAAGGATCAGCCGAAATCATGAGAGCTGTAGTTTGCCTTTGAGGGGAAACGTGAATCGCCAACGATCCCTGATAGACCGAAAGCACCTGCTTTTCCGACAGGGCATGGGCTGATACATGCCCACCTACGGGTATTCGCAACCATTCAATAGAGAACCCATGAGAATTGTGAATCGGCGCGCTGTGAGATCGTGACTCACTCATACCCAAACCAATCACAGGGGCCATTTGAGCTCCGCCAGTATCAGCAACCGCATCCAAAAGCGCGTCCGACTGCCAGTCCAAATCTGAATGGCGCACCACTCGTTGCTTCATTTCTTCAATTGGCCAGTGCTTCAATTGACTAATTTCTGCGTTCGTCATAGGTTGAAGGTGCTTCATGGAGCTCGGATCCCAGATTTGTCCTGAATTTTCGTCAATGATCCGGTAATCCTCTGTCAGGTGGACGCCTTGTGCGCGTGCTGCCGCCAGAGTTTGCGGTCCCCACAAAATACCGCCTGTGTCATCTTGCCCCAAGGCTGTAAACATGAAGCCCTCATCCTCCCCCATATTTTGAAAGCCACGATAAATCCAGGTAGGGACGCTTGCAATGTCACCAGGGCCAAGACGTACCTTCAATGGTTCAGGATTGAAACCCCACTGCAGATCCCATTGTCCCTTGGTACACATGAATACTTCTGCGGTGAAATGCATGTGAGGCGGGTTAGTTTTCCCCGGAGGCATGGCAACACCACCTACTTGAAATCCGTGCTTTTCACGCAGACTGACAGGTTGGTTAGGATTTTGAGAAACGCCGGGACCGATCAGAGCGTAATTTTTCTTGGGTGAGCATTCAGGAATACAGTAATCGATGAAAGCCTCTGTGGAGTACTTAAGGCCAGTGAAAGGTATAAACCTCTCTTTTAATTGTGAAGGAGTTTGCATGCGTATCTTTTAGAGTTGGTGGACAGTCTGCAAAATCAACGGCTAAGTGTTGATCGGATTCTTTCTCCGGATTCGTTGTCAAACCAGTAAAGGTGAGATGCGTCAAATCGCACGCCTACATGATCGCCAAATTTAAGTCGAATATTTTTATCTCCCTTGACAGCAACGCTTTGCAGGCCAAGTTTAAATGTAGTCATCGTGGAGTCTCCCAGCAACTCGAATGCATAGACTTCCGCAGTGAAGGCAGCATCAGACTCAGACGTCAGCTGCATGTCTTCAGCGCGCAGTCCCATGGTCATAGGCCCTTGCCTTGGTGCTGTCACAGAGATACGCAAACCATTCACGGCTTCGACATAACCCTCATGTGCAACGACATCAATCAGATTCATAGCTGGGCTTCCAATGAATCCGGCCACATAAAGATTGATAGGATTAGTGTAAATTTCTTCGGGAGGGGCTAACTGCATGATCACACCATCCTTCATGATGGCAACACGATTAGCCAACGTCATGGCCTCCACTTGATCGTGGGTCACGTAAATGGTGGTAACTTGAAGCTCGTAGGCTAAATGCTTGATCTCGGCGCGCATGGCCACGCGAAGCTTTGCATCCAAGTTACTCAAAGGTTCATCCATCAAGAATACTTTGGGCTTGCGCACTATACTTCGCGCTAATGCAACCCGTTGCCGCTGACCGCCAGAAAGCTCTTTTGGCAGTCGTTGCAGATACGGCCCGAGGTCTACCCTTTCCGCCGCTTTCAACACACCTTCTTCGCGTTGTGATTCAGTGAAGCCTCGGAGTTTCAGTGGGTAAGCGATATTTTCTGCAACTGTCATGTGGGGGTAGAGGCCGTAATTTTGAAAAACCATTGCCACATCCCTCTGTTGGGTTGGCACCTCATTCATTCGTTTTGTATCAAAACAAATTTCACCGTAAGTGGCCTGTTCCAGGCCAGCGACCATCCGCATCGTAGTGGTTTTGCCGCAGCCTGAAGGACCTAACAAAACCAAGAACTCTTTGTCCTCAATTTCCAAATTTAAATCTCGCACCACATGCGTAGAACCAAAAACTTTGTGCAGTCCGCGAAGGGAAATCTGAGTCATGCTGATAGAGGTCTTAAAACTAACGGACAGCGCCTGCGGTTAGGCTTTTGATAAATTGTTTTTGCACTAGCAAGGAAATAAAAAACATGGGTGCTGTAATGAGAATGCCTCCAGCAGCCATTAGCTCCCATAGGTCGCCCCTCTCGGTTCGAAAGCTGATCAAGCCAATCGGAAGTGTCAGTGCATCTTGCTTGCCGATAATCAATGCAAAGAGAAATTCGTTCCAGGTCAGGGTGAAGCTGAAAACTGCTGCGGTGATGATGCCTGGCAAGGCGGCTGGAACCACAATTTCCCAAATGACTCGAGCGCGGTGAGCACCGTCGACCATGGCAGATTCTTCGATCTCTAGGGGGACGGCGTCTATAAATCCCTTCATCATCCATACGGCGTAAGGCAATACGATCGACATATTGATCAAGACCAGAGCCGAGCGGGTGTCCAGCATGCCAAGTTGCTTAAACATCAAAAAATAGGGAAGCACAATTACCGCTGCTGGTATGAATTGAGATGCAATAACCAAAAGAAATATAGTTTTTTTGAAACGGAAATCAAAACGAGAAAACGCATAGGCAGCCATGGTGGCCATGGGAATGGCAAGTAAGACGGTGCCACCTGCCACTGCGAAGCTATTCAAAATTTTATTGCCTAAATTCCAAGGGTGCTCAAAGATAGTCTGGAGATTTTCAAGAGTCGGCGTGAAATAAAAGGCCGTCTCAAGCGCATACACATCCCGTGGAAGTTTAAATGCAGTGAGAAACAACCACGAAATGGGCAGCAAGATAATACAAATACCAACAAACACCATCATTTGCGACCACCAAAGTCGAAAATGATCAGACGCAGTGTCAATGTGACCTGGAATAAGCGCCTGCGCATTGAGAGGATGAGTTGCAAACTTCATCTGGCTCGGTCTTTTGCAAAAATCAGCCGCAAATAAAAACCGGCCATAACCATCAGTACGGCCGTTAGAACATAGGCAGATGCAGCGGCATAGCCCATGTCGTAATAATTGAAGCCTTGTTCATAAACAAAATATGCGAGTGTTTTCGTGGAGTTGCCAGGTCCACCACTGGTGAGCGTAAAGATGGTGTCAAAAGCCTTCAGCGCAAAAACGGTTTTTAGTACCATGACGACACCGATGACAGGCATTAACTGGGGCAAAGTAATGTCACAAAAAATTCGCCAACTGGTCGCGCCGTCAATTCGGGCGGCTTCAATAGAATCAGAAGGAATCGAGGCCAAACCACCAAGCATGACCAAGGTCATGTACGGAGCCCAATGCCAAACATCGGATGCGATGATTGCCGCCATTGAAAGTGAAGCGTCTGCAAGCCAAACAGTGTCCTTCATTGCAGGTATTAACAACCCAATAGCATGCGCAAAAACCCCATATTCAGCATTCAAAAAAAATCGAAATGAAATACCAATCAAAGCAGGACTCATGACAAATGGCAAGATCAGCAATGTTCGCGCAAGTGAATTCAAACGACCTGCTCGGTTCAGTAATAAAGCGCCTGCTAATGAGATGGCCACTGTCACCAGTACATCCGCCGTGACAAAGATACCCGTCACGCGAACCACCTTCAAAAAGTCTGGGTCGTCAGTTAACAGATTGATGTAGTTGGACAGTCCGACAAAATCACCCGCCACAGGACTGCGGGCTAATTTCCATTCCCTAAAACTCAGAACCAAAGAGTAGCCTAGGGGAAAAATAGCCATAGCCCCTACAAATATAAGCGCCGGAGCCAGAAGCAACCAATGAATGGGCAGTCGCATCACCCGCGCATGACCTTGCGCACGCGTGCAGCCGCATCGTCCAATGTTGCTTTGACTTGAGTTTTCCCTGAGGCCAACTCACTGATACTTGCTTCCAACACGTCACTGACTTGCGGCCATTGCGGAAATAGAGGAGTACCTTTTGCACCCTTCAGCGCCTGCGCTCCAAAGACATGCATACCGTTGTAACGCAGATTTACATCGGCATCGATCAGGTTTTTGGTTTGCATGGCCACCACCTCATTCATGCTCTTGTCGAGTAACACGCTGCGTTCGATTTCAGGGTTAGACAGCCAAGTCAGAAACTCCATTGCTGCAGCTTTCTTTTTAGAGTTCTTGTTGATGCCGTAAAACCAGGTATTGGTGTATGTCGTGTTCAGTTTGCCTGGCATGCTGGGCAACGGGGCAAATGCCACTTGCTCAGGTTTGAGTGTGGAGACCTTGGGGTCTACCAGGCTGGCATAGCGCCACCACCAAACAGGCACCATGGCGCTTTTACCCTGAGCAACCGAGTTGACCGCATCTGTTTCATTGAATGATGCTGAGGCGGCAGGCGCTGCTTTATGCTTGAGCATGACGTCAATATAGGCTTGTGTCGCGGCGATACCAGCTGGACTGTTGAATGCTGGCTGACCTTTCGCATCAAGCAAATCGCCGCCTGCTCCCCAAAGGTAATTGAACCAAATCATCAAGTTTTGACCGGCTGTCTTGCCGTAGTACATGGCCACACCCGAAAGATCCGTTTTGGATGAGATTAATTTACCGTGTTCGACCATTTCGTCCCAAGTGTTGGGAGCCTTTAACCCCAGCTTGTCAAAAATATCTTTCCTGTAAAACATGAGTTGAACGTGCCCTCTGATGGGAAATCCCAGGATGTTCTTACCTTGACCGTTACCGTCGCGGGAGGCGCGAAGATGGGCGTAGGGGTAGCGAGACTCCATGTCAATTTTCTTTTCGGCCAGCATTCCATTTAAGGGCTCAAACAAGTTGTAGAGAGATGGACCCCATACATCCATGGCACTCAAGACATCGTATTGAGAGCTTTGCCCGACAAGTTCAGCCGTCAGCTTCTCCCGGGTATTGGCGAAAGGAACATATTGATATTTGACTTTGATACCCGTGAGGGCTTCAAACTCTGTCAGTTTGGCTTCATGAGCCTTAAATTGGGGAGCAACCACTGTCAACAAATTGAGCTCAGTGCCAGCATACGGCTTACCGGGTTTGACCGCGCCGATACCTTGCGAAAAGGCCAAGCTTGGAATGCCACTGCTCAGACCTGCTGCGGTAGCTTGGAGTATTACGCGTCGTTTCATATTTGTCTCCTAAGGATTGAATTCGAATTCAATTAATCTGATCTTTTCAAAACTCATTACACTGAAAATAAGTTGATATATCAATATACTCTCGGGAATACCCTGCCATGAATTCGATTTCAGCATGAGACGCAAACTAAACGCACCAACTTCCTACGATGTAGCCCGCCATGCTGGTGTTTCACAGGCAGTGGTGTCGCGCGCCTTTCAAGTCGACTCCCCTATCTCTGAAAAATCTCGGGCCAAAGTCTTGTTTTCGGCTCAAACATTGGGATATCAGCCTAACGCCGTCGCTCGCAGCCTGATTACCAAGCGTTCCGGACTTGCAGCCGTTCTGCTGACGGAAGCCACTCAACGAGATACGCCCGAAGTACTGATTAATCTTTCACAATCTTTGCTAGCGCAAGGATTTCAGCCACTCCTGTTTTCATGTGAGCACGAAAGTCAATCGAGCGAAGCTTTGGAGAAAGCTCTCGCTTTTGGCGTGGATGGGATCATTTCGTGTGTGAGTTTGTCTGAGGACGACTTGTCTCGAGCCAATTTACGGCAACGCCCGGTAGTCTTGTTCAACAGGCACAGTTCTGACAACTCGGCACTGAGCGTAGCCTGTGACCATGTTAGCGCATCCAGATTATTAGCATCTCGCCTGTTTGCGGCCGGTCATCGCCGTTTTGCAGTTGTGACAGGACCCTCAGACGCTCCAGTTTCACACCTGCGAATCCAAAATTTTGTCCAACGTCTTCAAGAGCTCGGCATTCAAAATGTGCAAACTTTTGAAGGCGATTACCACTATGAATCCGGCCACGAAGCAGGCATTTATTTACTTGGTTCTTCTCGAAATAAACGACATCCCAAACGGGCAGAAGTCATTTTTTGTGCCAATGATGCCATGGCGTTAGGTGTATTAGATGCTGCTCGTTTTGCATTGATGTTGCGCGTGCCCAGTGATGTTTCAGTGTTGGGATTCGATGACATTCCTGCCGGTCGCCGACCGGCTTATCTCCTCTCAACAGTGCGACAACCTACTCAAGAGATGGCCAGAGAGGCGGCAAGATTGTTTCGTGCAAGTGTCGATGAGGAATTGATCCCGACAAGACAGTTGCTCTTGCAAGGCGCCCTCATCGAGCGAGGCTCTGCACAGTTGTTTCCTGTGGCATCGACTTCTAATCTTTTAGAATGAGACGCCTCAAGTTAAAGCAGTTCAGTTGGTGCAAAACTCAAGAATGGGAAAGAAGTTGAATCATGTCCCAGAAAATCTGCGTTTCAATAGATTTTGGATATTTGGGAATTTAAGTTAGTTCCGGCTTATTGGTCAAGCCAATGAATGTTGGTAGGCGCGATTGGACTCGAACCAACGACCCCCACCATGTCAAGGT
>Ga0214919_10000715_pt1 | contig 56917 bp, 57 predicted proteins | sample LL1503_MetaG_FD_177994 | JGI IMG/M metagenome (GOLD analysis project Ga0214919, IMG submission 177994) | Freshwater microbial communities from Lake Lanier, Atlanta, Georgia, United States - LL-1503 | ecosystem: Environmental > Aquatic > Freshwater > Lake | place: USA: Georgia | collected... | reverse complement strand
AGGAGATATGACCATGGCACAAGCAAAGACACTTACAACTGCGGAAATTGAGCGCTTGTTAACGCATATCAACACACGCAAGTACTCAGCTCGTAACAGATCAATGATGTTGCTCACACACTGGGCGGGTTTAAGAATTGGCGAAGTAGCTTGCCTACGCTGGAGCGATGTCACAGCCACAGATGGTGAAATTAAAGATGAGATCCGCTTGCTGCCCGACATGACAAAGGGCCGTCATGCCCGCACTGTGTTTGTCAGCGCCAAGCTACGAGCAGAATTGCAAGCCTATGCTGCACAAGCCAAGTGCGTGGATCGCAGCTATCCATTCTTTGCCAGTCAGAAAAGCATCCGGGCCGGCTTCAACGCGAACAGTTTGGCTCAAACGTTTGCCCTGCTCTACGCGGGCGCTGGACTTGAAGGGGCAAGCAGTCACAGCGGGCGCAGAACGTTTTTGACAAACTTGGCCAACAAAGGCACTGCCATCCACATTTTGAAAACGCTTGCTGGTCACCGCAGCATTCAAACCACTGCTCAATATTTGTATTCCAGTCCTAGCCAGTTGAAGGCTGCGGTTGAGTTGGTTTGAATGAATATTAATGCCATCCCCACACCACAGGAGGTACAGAAAAGATTGGGTTTGCAGTGAAATCAGTTAGACTAAAAACTCTCACTGAGATTGGATCAACATTTAACTCAGGTCAAAATTGCGTCGGCTTTCATTGAGTATTTGATCATGAGTTTGCGTTTTATTCATTAGATACCTCATCGTTAAAACCATTGATTAAATAAACATGACTTTCAATCAACTGTATGAAGTGGACTCCATGTGGAAGACAAACTTGATGCCAATTTAAGCTGCAATAAGGTTTTATGCAGTTGGTCGGCACGGTCATGTGTCATTCAAAAAAAAATTAATCATAGAGTGCTGATACTCGCCGATCGAGTTCTGATTTAGGTATGGAAGTATCAGTTTTTTGAAGTGGAGAGGCTAAATGACCAAAGTGGTCTCCTTTTCCAGATGTACGAAGCATGTGCCTAATTTCTTTAGGGTCGTAGTCTCCAACCGCTAAATGAATAAGGCAACGGTTGTCCCACATAACAAGGTCGTCCACCGACCAATAGTGACGGTAGGTAAATCGTGCGGAAATGGAATGATTGCATAAAAAATTGATTAAAGGCCGGCTCTCAGATTCACTTAAGCCAACGAATTGGCGAACACGTTCATTGATGTACAGAGCTTTTTTGCCTGACTCTGGGTGCGTACGAATTGCTGGATGAACTACTGGAGGATTTTTATGTTTAAATTCTGCCACTACGTCTGCCCCACGCTTTTCTAAACCTTCAATAAGGCTGGCATCATGTATGGCGTCTAGGCCATCTAAAAATTCTTGCATTTTAGAAGATAACGTCTCGTAAGACAGATACATGTTCGCAAACATCGTATCACCTCCAACGGAAGGTTTCTCTATGCAATACACGCAGGTTGCTTTAGCGGGTCTTAAAGAATAAGACTGGTCAGTGTGCCAGTTTTGACCTGCGTTATACGTCTTTGATTGTTGACCATTTTGGAGCTTATTCGTCAGCGTCATGACCTCCTTGAATTCCGAGTCACGGTGAACAACTTGATTTTCAAAATCATCTAACTCTCCAAATTTTCGACTAAACGAGACCATATCAGCTGGTGAGAGTTTCTGATTCGGAAAAACAAGAACCAAATGGCGTATCCATGCTTCATGAATGGTACAAAATTCACTTTCCGTCAATGGTTTAGAAAGATCAATTCCGGTAACTCTAGCTCCCAACGCAAAACCTATTGGTTGAATTTTAATGTTTGAAATAATTTTCTCCCATGTGTTTAAAAAAATCCCATATTGAACACAACTAACTTGGTTGAATGCCTGCTTCTTTGATAACTTTATCCCATTTGATCATTTCTTGCTTTAGAAATAAATCAAATTCACTGGGACCACTAAATACTGAATCGAAGGTCTGCTTTTCAAGCTCTTTTCTTATTTCAGGCTTAGCCATAATACGTGGTAGATCAATTCGTAATTTCTCAATAACATTTCTTGGTAAATTAGAAGGTCCAAGCAAACCAAACCAAGTAACAACATCATAGCCTGCTAAACCTGCTTCATCCATTGTTGGAATATTGGGGATGAGAGGAGATCTCTTCATCGTAGTCACTGCTAGCACTTTAACGTTACCAGACTGAACATTCTGAGCGGCAAAAGAAATTTGATCAAACATTATCTGAATTTGCCCACCGATTAAATCAGTTCTCGCTGCACCAACCCCTCGGTATGGAATATGTAAGATTTTTAAACCTGCTAGATTTTTAAACATTTCACAAGCTAGGTGCTGAGAAGAGCCATTTCCACCTGAACCACAACTTAGTTTTTCAGGGTTCGCTTTGGCATAAGCAATCAGTTCTTTGACTGAGTTGACGGGCAATGACTTATTTACAGTAAGCGCAACAGTTAGCTTAGCTAATAAAGACAATGGTGTAAATTCAGCCATAGTGTCGTAAGGCATCTTTTGGTAAAGGCTAGGGTTTGTAGCGTGTCCAAGAGAAACAGTCAAAAGAGTGTACCCATCTGGCTGAGCATTGGCTACATATTGAGTTCCAACAATACCACCCGCTCCAGAACGATTTTCTACCACTACAGTTTGTTTCCATTCTTCTGATAGCGCACGAGCTAAAATACGAGTTATTAGGTCAACTCCTCCTCCAGGCGGTGATGAGGCAACTATAGTTATCGACTTTCTTGGAAAATCTTGCGCTATAGCTTGAAAAGCCACTAATAAAGCAAAACCTACTAACCAAGAAAATCTTGAAGAGATTGGCATTTTATTCCTTAGAGTTTTTAAATGAGTTAGAACTAATCAGACAAAAATTAAATATTAATTAATTGGTTGTTTAAATATAATGTGCGTTTGTCGCGAAGTCAATCTGGATTTCTACCATGCGATTGGGCGCTGCAACCGCATAGATCACGGTCTCCATAGCAGAATTACTCGTTATTGGAATTGTTAACACTTTAACTGTAACAAGAAAGACGGCCCTATTCCCTTCAATTAGCATATCTCAGACTTAACGAGAGCGTGACAATGATGACTAACATCGTTGATAACCTTAGATTCGCCTTCATGATTAATACAAACCCCGTATCTTTCAAAAAATCGGTGGCTAATACCAAAATTTAACCATCATCATTGTGACCGAGTTAAATGTTGAAACAATCTCAAAAAGACTGTCTTAATTATTCTGGCTGAATACCCGTTTCTTTAATGATTTTAGCTGTTCGGGTAATGTCCATTTTAATAAATTGACTGAACTCTTCAGAAGAGGAGCTACCAGCCGATTGCATACCACTGACAAATATTCGATCCCGCGTTTCTTTTTCTCTGAGCGCTTTATTAAGCCCATCATGCAGTTTATTCACAATGTCTTTAGGGGTGCCTGCTGGAACAAAAATGCCGGCCCAAGCTGAGTAATTAAAATTTGTAAAACCTAATTCGTTGAGAGTCGGCAGATCAGGAGCAAAGGGCGAACGTTTGCTAGTACTGACCGCTAAAGCGCGCAACTGTCCATTCTTAACAAAGGGCATCGTATTTGTTGGTGTGCCAAAAGAAATTTGGGTGTCCCCAGCCACAAGTGCTGCCGCTGCTGCTGAGGCGCCTCGATAAGGTATATGTTGAATTTGTGTTCCTGTTGCCGACTTGAATATTTCTGCCATTAGATGTTGTGGCCCACCTGCACCAGAAGTTCCATAGTTATATTTGGTGGGGTTTGCTTTGAGTAAAGTGACCAATTCAGCGATGCTATTTACCGGTACGGAGTGGTGAACGGCAATGACCATGGGTTGCTCCATTACCATGGAGACAGCAGTGAAATCTTTTTCAGTGTCATACGGAAGAGACTTCATCAAGGATGGATTGGCGGTATGCGCTGGTGCGCCCAAAAGCATGGTGTAACCGTCTGATGCAGACTTGGCTACGAAATCTGTTCCGATTGAGGCATTTCCTCCCGTGCGATTTTCCACAAGCACCCGTTGTTGAAAATAGCTTTCAAGCCGCTCAGCCAAAATTCGAGAAATAACATCAGCAGGCCCACCAGCGGTATAAGGAGCAATGATTCGCAACGGCTTAGAGGGGAACGTTTGAGCAAAGGTATGCGAATGCAGTCCTGTTACAAGGAGCAATATTGCAGCGAAATGGCATAGATATGATTGCAAAATGTTGGCATTATTCAATGCCCCCCCGCAATGCTTGAATTTTTTGGGTCTGCTCTGCATCTTAATTGACCCCAGGCAACAAGCCCACTTGAATCAAGGATTGATTGATCGCAAGCTTTTTTTGTTCATCCACCATCACAGCAGGTTGGCGAACAAAGTTAGAGGGAAACTGACCCAATTGAACTAACGCCTCTTTCGTTGCAGAGAATGGGCACGTATGCGTCCAGTGCAAGTGGTACTCAAAGATAGATCGCATCAAAGGGACTGCATAGAGATTGTGAATTTCCTTGGCTTTCTGCGCCGAACCTTCTGTGGCTTCATAAACCAAATCGGACCATTGTTGGGTTCCAACACAACTGATGCCAATGAGCGCACCAGGAGCGTTATGAAGTAGCATGCCGAGCAGCGAAGGCGAGTCGCTTGCGGGAAGTACGCTCAACACATGCCCCAACCTATCGTGTAATTCGGCGTACTTGGCAGGAGAGCCTGCCGATGCTTTGATCCCCACCACATGATCAATGGAGGCGAGTTGTTCTAGTACATCCAAGGAATAAGAGCAGCCCGTCACATCTGGGTACTGAAACACAATCATTGGGAGGCCCACCTCTTTGTCAAGGCGTTTGAAAACATCCATTACCACTGGAACTGTGGTAGATAAATGACGGTAAAGGCGAACATCAAAGGGAGGTATGACCAGCAACATTTGAGCGCCAGTCTCCTTAGCTATTTGACCCTCGCGAATCAAGCCATTGATTGAATGCGATTCAATACCTGCAATGAATTTGATAGAGCTAGGAATGGCCTTTTTTGCAGTTGCCAAAATTTCTTGTCTTTCCTTGCTATCGAGTGCTAGAACTTCTCCTGCATGTCCATTCACAGCAAGTCCAAACAATCCTGTAGCACTACCAACTTGTTTCAAATGTTTTTGGAGCGCGACATGATCGACTGAACCATCTGAAGCGAATGGTGTCATAGTTGCAGGAATCAGACCTCGAATTTGCACGATTAATCCTTTAAGTTAACATTAAAAACCAGTTGACTTACTAGCTTGAATTGACCAATACATAGCGTTCAATTGATAGGGTAAAGTTAACCATAAAAGACCTATGTTTGCTAGGGGGCGTACCCCGAGATCATGCGGCCTACGTTTTAAAGATTGTTTTGACAGGTAACGGCTCTGTAGCCTAACTTTCGCTTTTTTCTATTCGAGCCCCAATTGCTATGGCGCACCGTTCGATTGTAAAAGGTCTCAATGTAATCAAATACATCTGCTCGGTCTTTAATCCAACGCCTTTTGGCATAACTTAATCCTTTCGAATGATAAAAAACAAAGTTTCTCTCACTCAAATTGGATCAGTTTTTAAACGCAGGTCACGGTTGCTAAAACGCCTAACAATACGGTTGAACAGATCCGTTTAATACAACCATTTTGGTTCATACAAATTCCCAAAAAAATATAACAAAGTAAGAAGCTATCTATTGTGCTAAACCCAATCGCTTGATGATGGGCGCATAGGATGACATCGCCTGTCTAACCATAGTTTTGACTTGTTCTGAATTCGCCCAAAATGGCTCTGAAACAATGCTCCCAAGTTTCTCAATAGCGTCTGGTGCTTCGGCAACCTTGCGCGTCTCAGTGGCGAGCCGATCTAAAACCTCTTTTGGCGTTCCTGCCGGAGTGGCTACACCGTATACAACTGGCCCAAAAATTTGATCGCCATAACCGAGTTCGGCAAAAGTTGGAACTGCGGGTAGGTAGGTGGATCTTTTATTGCCACCGATAGCAAGCGGTCTCAGTTTGCCAGCCTTGACCAATTCGATGACGTTGATACCAGCAACGGCATTGACGTTACCTGCTACAACAGCCTGCTGACTTTCAACGCCACCCTTAAATGGAATATGCAGAAGCTCAAAGCCACCTTGCGCGTTCATCATTTCAAAGCTCAGTTGCGGGTAGCTGCCTAGTCCATAAGTGGCATAACTCACTGTCGCGGGCTGAGCCTTGGCAAGCTTCACAAAGTCCTCGAAGGTTTTAGCCTGCACATCCGGATGAACAGTGAGTATGAAGCTGAGGCTTCGGGCAACAGCGCCTGCGTAATCTAACTCTTTCAGCGCATCGTAAGGATGCACTTTGGTCAGTTGAGGAGCTATGGTGAGGTTGTCAGCAAAAAACAACAACAGGGTGTTGCCATCGGGCTTTGAATTGACGACAGCCTTCACTGCTAGCACACCACCCGCTCCTGGACGATTGTCAACAACAACTGAATGCCCCAACGATTTGGAAAATTTATCCGCAACCATTCTGGCAACAAAGTCAGCCGAACCACCAGCTGGTGCACCAACAACCATACGAATGGGTCTATCAGGCCAAGCTTGTGAATATGCAAGGCTAGACACAGCCAAAACCACGATAGAGAAAAAGAGTTTTGATGCTAGATTTTTAATGATCTTCTCCTCGAATTAGTTGTTTGTGATGCCTAGTTGCTTATAAAAATAGCCTATCTTTTAAATTGCCCATATGTTTCATGATTGGTTGCTATATTGGTCTGAAACCCGCTAATAATGAAGAGGGAATGCACACGCGTCCTTCCATCAAACGTCGTGCGCTACGACTCAGTCGTACTTCGTCAATGGTCCATTCTCCAGCATCACTGGCATGCGCACTGGCAGCAACTTTTAACACGCCTGAGGGATGGCCAAATCGAACCGCTTCAGAATTGGTCTTTGATTGTCTCTGCCCGACGAGGTGATGAACAAGTGTGCCTGGTATGGTTGCTGCCACTGCAATGGCTATAGCCCCTGTGCCCAGCATTGCATGGTGAAGTTTACCCATTGAGATGGCGCGAGCTAGGAAATCAATATCATCTGATTTCACATGACTGCCGCTGGATGTGATGTAAGCATTTGCAGGTGCCACGTAAATGAGTTTGGGTGTGTGCTGACGCAAGCGTGTGGCTTCCTCTACTGTTGCAGCGATTCCCATCACAACTGCAGCCTGTGCTCGCAATCGCTCGCATCGTCCAAGTAACGCGGCATCGGTGTTGAAACATTCTTGCATTTCTGTACCACTTAGCCCAAGATTTTTTGCATCGACGAAGACAGTGGGATTGCCGGCGTTCAACATCGTCACTTCATAACGACCATCAGATGTATTCAGGTACTCTAGCTTGAGACCGGTTGGAAAAATACCGCCGCGTGAAACACCCGCATCATTCAAAGATTTTGATGCGCCTGGATCCATGAAAGTCAGACCCACCTCTGCCGCAGGAAAAGTTACTCCATCGAGTTCGAATGCGCCCTCTTCTTGCACAAGCCCGCCAAGCATAGGCACCTTTGCAATGATCCTCTTGCCAAGGTTAGATTGCCATATGCGCACGGTTGCTATGCCATCGGCAGGCGCACTCACTAAGCCTTCAGATATGGCAAAAGGGCCAACAGCTGCAGATAAGTTTCCACAATTTCCAGACCAATCAATGAGTGGTGCGTCAATGGCGACTTGGCCAAACAAATAATCAACATCACATCCATCGACTTCAGATCGCGATAGCAGCACCACCTTACTGGTACTGGAAGAAGCGCCTCCCATGCCATCTATTTGCTTGCCGTAGGGATCTGGGCTACCGATAACTCGCAACAAAACTGCGTCTCTGGAAACTGGATCACTGGGCAGCGCATCTTTGTGAAAGAACACGCCCTTGCTGGTGCCACCACGCATATAAACCGCGGATATCCGAGACTGCGAGGTTGCCATTGAGTTAGCCTTGGTACAGGTTCATCACAGGACGCAACATCGAAGAGCGTTGGTGAACGATAAGAGGAAATACCTTGGATACAAAAACTTGCCATTCGGGCTCAGCGGCCACACTAACACGTACATCTAATCGTTGATCTGGATCTTCATAGGGCCACAGATGCACTACGCGGTTCATGTTGCCAGCAGCCGGTGTCCATACGCAAAAATTCTTTGAATGTTTCTCCCTCACTGGCAAAACACCAGCAAGGTGTTTGGCGTAGGTTTGTGCGTGAAATGGCTTAATATCATAGATGCGAAAGTCATACATACGACCATCATCTGGGCGTCGGTTAATCTGGCGGTGCGGTCTTAACAGCAAGGTCTCAACACTGGCCAGCGACGGCGTTAATGCGCGCGAATGTGCCGTCCATTCTTCAGACGATTCCATCAACACAGTGGTTGTTTCACGTTGAATAAGATCGTCAAATTCCCAAAGAACAACCAGGGTATTAAGTAGACCAAACTCACTGGTCCAAGCGCCCTTGAACCTGCCGCCGAACTGAAGCCTAAGTACCAATGTCTTTTCTCGAAAGGATTGCGTGAACGCAGGTAGTTGTCCCGAAACCGTTGTATAGATAGACATTTCGTGGAACATGGATAGACCTTTTGTTGTTCTAAAAATTTGGCAACTTAAGCAAGCTTACGTTTAGCCCATTCAACGATCAAGTCCGTCGTTGACTCGACGATTGGCGGCTTGGACATTGGATAATGTCCACAGCCATTGATGTCATGGTGTTCGCCTCGTTCACTAATTGCCATTCGCCATGCTTGCATGTCACTTGGAAAGACTATTTCATCCTGCATGAAATTGATGTTGATCACGGGCACACTTGTCTCGGCTATTCGTCGCGGACCATCAGCCTTTGACTCATCGATACTCCACTGACTGAGCCAGGAACGGACCGTTGAGAGTCGCGCCGAACCGTTGGCCGCGTAGTTGTCATCTGCCAAAGGTTTACCTAAGGTCGTTGTTGCAGTGCGGCCAGATGGTTCAAGTGACAGGTCAACGTAACGAGGGTCGGCTAATGTACGGTTGACAATGAAGGCCTCATCGCTCATCGGATGTCTGTCTGTGAGCGTAGCGTATTGAGCTAGCCTGCCCTTGCACCAAGCCGTGATGCGTCGGTTGCGCGCAAGTTGGGCAGCACGAACGCTCGCCACGAATTCCGGTGAGAACGGCGGACCGTTTTCTGGATTAAAGATATCTAAGGCCGGGTCAATTGCGAGAATGTCTCTCTCGTCGGTGACGGCTGCATCTAGTCGGTCTGTCAACACCAGAGGTCGACCCTGGTGCGCCGCGACAAGGGCAATGCCGTCCGCTGGGATCAGACCAGAGCCAATAAGATCTACCGCTTGTCCGTCCGGTGCGTGAGTAATAGAAGGCTTTTCAGCCTGCGACTGATAAAAGGCACTGAGGGAAGCGCCCCCTGAGTTCCCAACTAAGCACACGCGTTTGTAGCCCTGTTCTTTCAGGAAACGCACGCCTCGCCCGATATCTTGAACAGCGCGCTCCATGACGAGGAAGGCCTCATTGTTGGCATAACGCGTGTTCATGCCAAGTATGGCCATTCCCCTGAGCTGCATTGGCTCAAGTAAATAGTGGTTCATGAAATTATTAGCGGGATGCGCCACAAGGAAAGCGATGTCCTTACCGCAACCATCTGCTGCTAAACGTCCATAAATCTTTGGATTGGTGGCGTGGATGCCGCTACGGGACTCGGTGGCAGAGCCACGGTCAGCATCAATAATCACAAGTGTGCCAAGCATAAGTTTTCCTAATCCTCAGTTAACTGCATCTGCGCGAGCAGGATGTGAATTTGTATAAAGCGGCTTGTGACGTTCCTTTTCAACATTCCATTGGGCCAACACACTCGCAGCCTTTGCGGCATCTTCTGTATAGCGGTCACTGTCGGTAGCCACATGCGCTGTGATTTCCATTCGATGCCCAGATGGATCCGCGAAATAAATGGAATGAAACGGTTCACGCACGACTGGTCCAGTCACGGCAACACCAGCTTTTTCTAGGCGTTCCTTGTACTGGTCAACTTCGGCAGAATTAGAAGCGAAGTAGGCGTAATGTGGCGCGAACTTAGGCACATCTGGATCCGGTGTGGTGTTCATTGGCGCGAAATCTGGCGTATCAAAGAATGCAATGAAGTTGCCATCGCCAAGTTTGAAAAATAAGTGAAGGTAAAGGCAGGGCTTGCCCATGTAGTCCTCTACTCGATCAGCGATAGACATCTCTAATCCGAGAATACCTTGGTAAAAGTCTGTGGTTGCCTGTGCATCAGCACAACGAAGTGCGACGTGGGCGCAAGATTTGAGTGGCATAAAGTCTCCTGTTATTGCATGTTTGGCGCCCTTTTCAGATTGCAACGTCATTATTCAAGTTGCAACAGCAAAGAGTTCATAGAGTGTGTTTTGTTTCATGCAGAGATATCTTCTGAGTCATGCACTGAGTTCACTTTTGATTTTTAATTCTATTCTAATTTTGTAATCCTTACACCCATATCTCGCCACACACCTCATCATTTTTATAAGCGTTAACTCCAATTGATTAGAATCAAACGGCAATTTAAAATAACAAAAACGGAGATCTAAATGAATGCAATGGGTCAAGCTTCGCACGCGCTTTTTGCTGGTGAAATGGCTCTGGTTACCGGTGGAGCGCAGGGCATCGGGCTTGCTGCTGCCACGGCACTTGCCGTCGCTGGTTGTAGCGTGATCGTCGCTGATACGGACGGGCCATTGGCTGAAAAAAGTGCTTCTGCTATTAAATCATTGGGGCATACCTGCACGGCCCATCATTGTGACGTCACTTCTTGGGAAGCGTGCTTATCTCTCGCGTCACATGTTGAGAAGAGTTTCGGTCCATTATCTATTCTTGTTAATAATGCAGGTACATCCACTGGTGCCCGTTTGTCAGATGACAACTTCTCCAACGAACTCGATCGGGTTCTGCAACTGAATCTACATGGCTTACTCAACATGTGCCGCGCGTTTCTCCCACAATTGGAGATCACTCATGGCAACATCATCAACGTGGCATCCATCACCGCTTTAGTGGCCGGCAACAGCGCCATTCCCTATGCAGCTTCAAAGGCTGCCGTCATGCAAGCCACCAAAAATTTAGCACGCGAGCTTGGTCCCAAAGGGATTCGCGCAAACGCCATTGCGCCTGGCCTGACTCGAACTTCGTTGGCTTTGCGTGCATTCAATGACCATACGCGCATTGCTCGCATGGAAGAGCGTACCGCGCTTAAGCGGCTTGCAGAGCCAGAAGACATTGCAGGACCCATTGTATTCTTAGCCTCGTCAATGGCGCGTTACGTCACCGGAGTGATGTTGCCTGTTGATGGAGGCTATCTTGCCAGTTGATACCATCGAATGCCAAGTATTTTTTAAAAACAAAAACGCGATACGCGCGATAGGGGACGATTGTGAACATAACAATAACTGGTGACATGAATGGGGTTCCAATTGTGGATGCCGATCCATTTGTAGATGATGTCTTGCTTAACCCATATGCCTTTTGGGAAAGTTTACGCAATATCGGACCTGTGGCATGGCTGTCGCGCTACGGGCACTATGTGTTATCGCGCCACGATGAAGTCAAAACAGTTCAAGCCGATTGGCGCACCTTCACCACAACCGGTGGAGCTGGTATATCTGACATTCGCAAGCCGGGTCACCACCGCCCACCAAGCGTCATTGTTGAGGTAGATCCACCACGCCACACCGAGGTGCGTAAAGCTGTGAATCGGGTCATCTCTCCCGCCACAGTGCGTGGGTGGCGTGAACGATTTGAAGCCGATGCCCATGAGCTTGTAGATGGTGTTCTCGCGCGTGCGCGATTTGACGGTGTGAGAGATGTATCTGAGCCCTATGTGCTAAAGGTATTTCCAGAATCTATCGGACTAGAACTTAATCGCGAGCAAGCCGTAGCCGTGGGTGACCTTAACTTCAATGCCATTGGCCCAAACAACGAAAGAGTGGCTCAAGCAAGAGAGAAAGTGGAACCGTTTCTAGCTTGGTGGCACTCAAGCATTAAGGGCGAGACGGTGAAAGCTGGCGGCGCTGGAGAAATGTTATTTAAGTTGGAGGCCAATGGCGAGATACCCAATGGACTTGCTGGCGGCTTGGTGATGACTTTTCTGCGTGGCGGTTTGGACACCACCATTAGTTCCATCGGCAGTGGGCTTTGGTTGCTAGCAAAACACCCAGAGCAGTGGGAATTACTGCGTGCCAAACCCGAGCTTTTGCGCGGCACCTTTGATGAAGTGTTACGCATGGAGTCACCGATACAAACTAATTTCCGTACAACTACTGGTCCCACTGAAATCAGCGGACTACCACTGGAGGCAGATCGAAAAGTACAACTGCTTCTGGGTTCTGCCAATCGCGACCCGCGTAAGTTCGCAGATCCCTATAGTTTCAACATAACGCGCGATGCGACAGATAACGTTGCATTTGGTAACGGTATTCACGCGTGCGCTGGACAACTCATTGCACGGCTCGAATTCGATTGCGTCTTCAAGGCACTACTCAAGCGCGTCAAACGCCTAGAACTTGACGGCACACCCGAACACCGATTGAATAATGCCTTGCGAACATTGAACAAACTTCCTATCAAGGTCACACTCGATGCCTAAAATCATTTTCCGAACGAAAGTTGGAAAAAGCCACGAAATTGATGCGACCGTTGGTAGTGACGTCATGAAGGAAGCTCTGACGCACCATGTTGAAGGAATAACCGCAGAATGCGGTGGCGCTGCGGCCTGCGGCACCTGTCACGTCTATGTTGATGAAGCTACTCTTGCACGACTACCACCCCCTGAAAGTACAGAAGAAGCCATGCTTGACTTCACAGCGGAAAAGCGCGCCATAAACAGTCGCCTAAGTTGCCAACTTCGAGTAACGCAAGAAATGGATGGCGCGGTTTTTACTCTGCCAGATGTTCAGTTCTAAATACATTTAAAAACAATTGAACAACTATGACTGATCTGAATTTCAACGGTATTTTTTTAACAACTTGATTGTTGCGAGGCGCTCTCTGTTATGAATTGGCTAGGTCTTCAAAATAAAACCTGCATTGTCACTGGAGCTGCTGGCGGTCTGGGCAGTCGTATTGCACAAGACCTTGCACAAGCAGGTGCATCTCTTGTGCTGCTTGACTTACCCGGTCAATGCGATTCATTGGCGTTAGAAATAAAGCGACTTGGTGCAAACTGCATCAGCTTGAGTGCGGACATATCCGATGCGAATGAAGTAGCACATGTTGCTAACGAAAGCCTTCATGCTGTTGGTCCCTGCCACGTCCTCATTAATACGCCGGCAATCTCAGGACGACCCGACCCCATCATGGAAGTAACACCAGAGAAATGGGCGCGACAATTGTCTGTCAATATCAATGGCTATATGTTCTGTGCTCAACAATTTGGAAAACAGATGGCCGAGTCTGGTGGCAGCATGGTTCACATCGGCTCGCTATCGGGACGCTATCCGCAGGCGCACAGTGGCGCCTACAGCGTGACTAAGGCAGGGATAGCGATGTTGTCGCGTGTACTAGCCCTAGAACTTGCCCACCAGCGTATTCGCAGCAATGTTGTCAGCCCCGCAATGGTTCGCACGCCGCTGAGTGAAAAATTCTATGGTGATCCTGATTTACTACGCCGCCGCGAGGCCTTTGTCCCAATCGGTCAGGTTGGAACGCCACAACACATATCCGATGCAGTTCTGTTTTTAGCCAGTGAACGCAGTGCATATGTAACTGGGCAGGACCTGCTTGTCGACGGGGGAGTAGAACAGGTACTAATGCGCATGTTCCCTTCACCTGCTCCGACACATTGAAACGAAAGATGATGCACACCAATCCCAATTCAGGAGACTATAAATGAACACATTGATAATCAGAACGGCATTAAAGATATCGGCCATTTGCATGGCCGGTGCGATTATGCTCAATATACTCCCTGCAATCGGTCAGACTTGGCCAGATCGCACGATCAAGTTGGTTGTTGGGAGCCCGCCCGGTGCATCTGCAGATTTTATGGCTCGCCTCGTAGCCGAAAGAGTAGGCAAGAGTCTTGGTCAACAGGTTGTGGTGGAAAATCGCCCTGGCGCAGGTGGGGTGCTGGCAGTGAAGTCTGTCGTGACATCTAAAGCCGATGGCTACACGCTACTTCTCTTGTATTCAGACAACATGCTTGTTGCGCCATACCTCCAGAAAACCCAACCCTATGACCCACTCAAAGACCTCGCGTATGTTGGCGCAGTTGCCCGTAGCTATAACTTCATTCTTGCAGTAAATCCTAAACTACCTGTGCAGACATTTGATGATTACATCAAACTTGCCAAATCCTCTCCCAAGCGAGTCAGCTTCAGCACATACGGACTTGGTAGCCTGCCACAGTTGGGCTTCGAAATCATGTCAGCCAAAGTAGGCGCAGAGCTTCTTCATGTGCCTTATAAGGGTGGCGCTGAAAGCTACCAAGCTGCTATAGCAGGAGATGTCGACTCTGTTGCGGGCACTAGCTTCACCGAGTTACTCAAGTCGGGACGCTTACGACCACTCGCTATTGGCGGTGGTAAGCGTTCAGCCATGTTTCCAAACATTCCAACTTTTGCAGAGCTTGGATTTGGTGATCAACTTTTTCTTGGCGTCACTTTCGGTGTTGCAGCGCCCGCTGGTACACCGCGCAGCATCATCGACAGGTTGGCCGCTGAGCTCAAAGCCATCACCCAATCACCTGACGTTGCGGAACGACTGCCCACGGTTGCCGCCGAGCCCTTCTTCGCTGGCCCTGATGAAATGCTGAGTCTTATTCGCACAGGCGTCAGTATCTATGCACCGCTAATAGGAAAATTGGGGCTAGCTGCACAATGAACTAACAGGAGATAACTTTTGTTGTGAGCGAACGTTTCTTTAACTCAAAGATAACAAGCAATTCAATATCATCGCTTAAAGCTTGGCGCTAACAAACGCCAAGTGGCAATTTCCTGTTTCAGTTGGCTAGCAAATTCCTGCTGAGTCAGCGGCGCTGCAGAGTAACCTCCGTCCTCAAGCTTCTTGCGCGTTTCTGGATCCGCGAGAGCACGATTGATTGCCTGATTGAGTGTGATCACAATGTTTTCTGGTGTACCTGTAGGGGCAAATAATCCCCACCAAGTGCCGTTGGCCATCGGTGCCACGTCAATGCCGCTCTCAGCAAAAGTTGGCACACCAGGTGCAAGCGCAAGACGCTGCATACCAGTAACAGCTATACCCCGCATTTTGCCGGTGTCGATGTGTTGCTTCACAGCAAGAATGGAAGGGTTAGTAAAATCAATATTGCCACCAAGCAGATCAGCCAAGGCAGGGGCCATGCCACGGTATGCGATTGCTTCATAGTTCAAACCTGTGCGCATCCGTAGAATTTCAGAAAGCAAATCTGGTGGTGCACCTGATCCTGCAGAACCAAAATTGAGCTTGCTAGGATTTTTTTTCGAGTAATCAATTAACTCATTGATATTTTTTGCAGTAACTCTTGTTGGACTTGCAACCATGATCAACTGCGCTGTAGCAAATCGACCCAGTGGTATGAAATCATCCAAACCGTATTTTGCTTCCTTGCGCAAAATAGGTGCGAGCAAAAGGTTAGAACTATTAACAACAATGGTGTAGCCATCCGGCGCGGCTTTAGCGGCAAAATCGTTGGCAATGTCGCCGCCAGCGCCAGAACGGTTCTCCAAAACAATCTTCTGTCCTAACTCATGTTCTAAAGATGTCGCGATCATGCGCGTTACGATGTCAGTACCTGCACCAGGTGCAAAAGGAATGACTAGCTTGATTATTTTTTCAGGATAGGCAGCCCATGCCATGTTGGATGCAATAAGACCCAACATGAGTGCTATAGGTACAACCATCTGACGCAAAGCGAAACTTCTCGTGTGCATTAACTTCTCCATAATTTAAAAGGGTTGAGTTTTTTTACCAACGAACCAACAGCTTTCTAACGCCTCGAAATGATGTGTTTGGAACAAACTCTAATTCCTGGCCTTCGACCATGCGAAGACCAGGCATTCGACACGATACTTCTTCTAGCATCACCATAAGTTCTTGCCTAGCCAAAGGCGCACCCATGCACATATGAATGCCAGAACCAAACGTCAGGTGTTGCGTCACACCAGAGCGACCTGGGCAAAAATCTTCGGGGTTCTCGAAACGCTCCGGATCTCTGTTACCAGAAGCAACCATGAGAAACAGTTTGGAACCTGCAGGTATGTGATGTCCTTCAATCTCTACATCCTCACGCACAAGCCGGCGACGCGCTTGTATCGGAGGTTCAAAGCGCAAAGACTCCTCTACCACCTCAGAGAACTTCACTTCACCACGGCAAACCTTTTCCCATTGATCGCGGTGCGTCAACAGTGACAGGAACATGTTTGCAGCACCACTCGATGTGGTTTCGTGGCCAGCGAAAAGCAGATTGAACATGTGTACAGCAATCTCATGCAAGCTTGCACCATTGGCATCATCACCGTTACGCAATCTGATCAGGTCGCTGGTGTAGTCATCAGCGGGACTTTTTACTTTTTTCGCAATAAGTCCAACCGAATAAGTATAGAAATCAGCTGCGCTTTTGGCCAGTCGCACCTGTTCCTCATCGGTTGGTCTACCCGAGGTCAGCAGAATCCTACTTTCAGCCCAGCCCTTCACAAGGTTAACGTCTTCGGCCGGAACGCCCATCAGCTTGAACAACACCAATGCAGGAACATCCCAAGTTAAAGCCTTCACCAAATCTACTGGTTGTTCGCCAGCCAATATCTGATCAACATAAGCGGTCACCGTCTCACGCAAGAAAGGCTCAAGGGATTTCAAACGTGTTAGCTGGAAAGGCGCCGCCATAAAGCTTTTAACACGCGTATGGTCTGGTGGATCGTTATTGACCAGTAAAGAAGGAACGTTGAAGGATGCATCATGTAATACCTTGCGAGCCATAGGGCACATCGGTTTAAGAGGATCAGATGTGATGGTAGAAGAAAAGCGATTCGCGTCTCGCATCACGGAACGAATGCTCTCGTGACGTGTAACTATCCAACCCTGCAATTGCGTCGAATAAAAAATGGGTTCACTCTCGCGCAAGCCCCTAAGCACGGCATACGGATCAGCCACATAATCTGGCGCAAACGGATCAAACATGCCACTGGCTGCTGTGAGTGGTGCGTCTGCTTTCAGCTTTGTGTCTTCAACCAATAGTCTCATTTAAGTGTCCCCAAATACGTTACAGATTGTCGAAATTCAAATGAAAAAAATTGCAACAGAATTAATCTGTTTTTATTTTTGTGCTTCATTCTAATATGTATATTGTTGATTTGATCAACAAACAAATGCTCAACGGTACTTTGTGAAATGAATGAATGATTTAAAAATCTCTAACCATGAAACATCATCAAAGCCAAACGGCAACTCAATCACTCACTAGGGTTTACCCCTTAAGACAGATTCAATTTTGCAAAACGCTGACAAGTACCCTAAGATCGACCCTATGAGTAATTGGGAACAAGAGTTTGATGTCGTCGTTTTAGGAAGTGGGGCCGGCGGCATGACTGCAGCCTTGACAAGCGCCATAGAGGGTTTAAGCGTTGGCCTGTTTGAAAAAAGCCAATGGTTTGGCGGCACTACCGCCAATTCTGGTGGCGGCATATGGATACCTGCAAGCAAACAAGCTGGCCAAACATCAACGCCAGACTCAACTGAAGCCGTTAAACAATTCCTTCAATATGAACTTGGTGACCTTTACGACGCCAATTTGATTGATGCATTCTTAGAATCTGGACCAGTGGCTTTAGATTACTTGGCACAACACTCAGACGTGAAATTTCAATTAGGTCCCTTACCCGATTACCACACCGATTCACCAGGAGCTGTAACACATGGGCGCGCATTGTTTCCAACACCATTTGATGGCAGACAATTAGGTAAACATTTTAAAACTTTGCGTTCTCCTTGGAAAAGATTTTTATTACTTGGCGGGATGATGGTTGGTCGCAGAGAACTTCCTGCCCTCACCCATCCGTTTTCATCCTTTGCTAATTTCAAATTGGTGGTGTCGATGCTCGTCAGATACGCAATGGATCGCATCACTTTTCACAGAGGAACCCATTTACTGATCGGTAATGCGCTCGCAGCTCGATTGCTGTACAGCCTTATACAGAGACATGTGCATCTGCAAAATTGTGCAAAGGCGGTTGAGTTGATTCAAGACAATGACAAAGTGATTGGCGTCGTGATTGAAACACCAGAAGGCCTAGTCCGAGTGCGTGCGCGCATTGGCGTTGTTCTTGCAACAGGTGGTTTTCCACATAACGTGAATTTACGACAAGAGTTGGCCAGCAATTTCCCACACACACTTTCAAGCGCCTTCAAAGAAAGTGCAGGCGATGGATTGTCTTTAGCCAGACAAGTGGGTAGCGCTGTTGACCAAAAAATGCAAAACCCAGCTTTTTGGACGCCAGCATCTACTGTGATGGAGAAAGATGGATCACAAACTGTGATGCCTTACGGTCACCTCGATAGAGGCAAGCCTGGCGCAATCATTGTGAACGCCAATGCTCAACGATTTGTCAACGAAGCAGATTCATACCACGATGTGATCGTGGCCTATTTTCAACAAATAGATTCAAACGCACGTAAGCACACTTACCTCATTTGCGATCATTTTTTTATTCGTCAATATGGATTAGGTGCAGCACGACCTTGGCCATTTCCTTTGTATCCACTGATCCAATCAGGTTACTTGCACCAAGCACTCACACTGCGCGCACTAGCGGAGAAACTGCAACTTGACGTCAATCAATTAGCAAGCACCGTTGCTACTCATAATCAATGCGCAGTAACTGGTGAAGATTTAGAGTTTGGTAAAGGAAATAGCGCTTTCAATCGATACAACGGCGACGCCAAGTGCCAACCCAACCCTTGCCTGCGAGCGATTGAAGTTGCGCCTTTTTATGCCATCCGCATTCATCCTGCGTCTCTGGGTACAGCCATCGGCATCAAAACCAATGCCAATGCGCAGGCTCTCAATGAACAGGGTCAACCCATTGATGGTTTATTTGTTTGCGGCAACGATATGGCCTCTATCATGAAAGGTGCGTACCCAGGTCCGGGCGTCACGTTAGGTCCTGCCATTGCATTTGGCTACCGAGCCGCTATGCAAATGAAACAACAGCATCAGTTGATGCCTAACTCGCGCCTAGACTTATAAATTAAATCATCCTGCCCTCTAATGCCATAAGTCCATTCGGCATTAGGCGGCAAGGAGTTGGGTTCAACCGGAAGAACTTGCTTCCAATCAGAAACCAGATTGCGCAAAATGATCTTCCAATGACCATTTCGTTTTTCCAATCGATCAATGTACCTAGAGCAGGTCATCATGTCCATTTCAACGCCCGGTTTTGCCGCGTTACTACCGACAACTTGTCGCAATGCCTCTCCACCGCTGGCTGAGTAACGTTGCGTAGTTCGAACATAACACTCCACCAAAGCCAAATGATCGGAGGCAAATTCAATCAACACATTGCCAATGAAGTGTTGAGAAAAAATGACGCCTTGATGACGCTCTTTGATCCATGCCAACAAACCATCCACACCACCGTTGTAGGCACCATGTAAGTCGACCGCGTCAGGATGAAAGACGGAACGCATGCCATCAAAATCGAGTCTATCAACAGATCGGCACCACAGGTATTCCACATCGTGTATGGCGGCTCGGTCTGCTAATTGGGTATGACTGTAATTTTGTTGGTACGACACGCTGAGTCCTTCATGGAAGCTACTTGGAGCTGAATTGATTCAAATGGGATGTTCCAAAACCAAGTCGCGAACTGGTTTTTTGGTTTGCATCCATCGCTCTAATATGCGATACGCGTCGCGCTCTGTTGCCGCATTGGGTGTTACTTTTCGATATGCAATTTCTAGTCGATGGCCGCTTGGATCAAAGAAATAAATGGATACACACAGATGTCCATCTTTGGGTCCAATCACTTTCACGCCTTCACGCTCCAAGCGCTCCTTGATCGCCAGTTGCGTTTCACGATCAGCCACTTCCAATGCAAGATGCTGCACCCATGCTGGCGTATTGGGATCCATCATCATGGGTTTTTCCTCGGGCGTTTCAAAGAAAGCAACCGAGCTGCCATCTTGCATTTGGAAAAAAATATGAATGTGTGGACATAATTCTTTGGTTGAACCTACTATGTCAGCTGTCAGCGCTGCAACCAACTTCATATCCAGCAGTTGGGTATAAAAGTTGGTTGTTTCTTGTGCATCGGTGCACCGGTATGCAACGTGATCAAGTTTAAGAGGTGTCATTTTTTTCATAGAGACTTTTTCTTCATTACTGCGAAATCAAACCCAATTTTTCAACAATGGGTTTGTAAGTATCTCGACCTTTGCGGATGGCAGAAATGACCTCTTCAGACGTTGAAACAGAGGGTACCACTGCAATGGTTGCTAATCGGGAAGCCACTTCTGGCGCGTTCATGCCAGCAAGAGCCGATCGAATTTTGTCCAGTATGGCTTTGGGTGTACCTGGTGGCGCCACAATCCCATAAAAAACAGGTGAGAAAATGGTATCGCTATAACCTAACTCACTCATGGTTGGTAATTCGGGGAAGTCGAGCGATCGTTGTGTTCCGCCGATGACCAATGGACGAAGTTTTCCAGCTTTCAATAACTGAACAAAACTGGTACCGGAAACCACATCAACTTCACCAGCCATGGCCGCTTGGTAGCTAGGGCCACCACCTTTATAGGGGATATGAACCATTTGCGCGCCTAATTTGGTATTCAACAATTCAAAGCCAAGATGAGCGGAGCTACCGATTCCCCAAGTGCCATAACTCATTTGCTGGCTCTTGGTTTTTACCAACTGAATGAATTCGTTGAAATTAGTAGCCGGTGAAGTTGGCGGTACGGCCAAAATAAAGCCATAACTTTTAACCACTGAGCCAACATGCGCAACGTCAGTGACAGAGTCGTAGGGAAGCTCTTTGAAAACCAAAGGCGCAACCAGTAACTGGTCGCTGTAATAAAAAACCAAATTGTAACCATCGGGTTTTTCGCGCATCAAGTTTTTAACAGAGATGGTTCCGGTTGCTCCTGGTTGATTAACAACAAAAACCGATTGACCCAATTTTTTGCTCAGGACATCCGCAGTAATGCGTCCAGCAATGTCGGTAGTGGCTCCAGTTGCAGAACCTACTATCATGCGAATGGGTCGATTTGGAAAATCATCTGTTGTTTGAGCATTGAGATGCAAGGTATAAAAAATACAAGACGCAAGTAAAAAGCGTGATAAGCGATAAATGGGTGATGTTGTATTATTCATGTGCGTGATTGAATGTTGCTGTTTGGAAAATAAACTGAGTGACTCATGTTTGGTCTTGGCGTCTGCTGGACATTGTCAGAAAAGTCTAAACCCCATCAATTTAAAATTCTATACTTTATTCTTGATTCATATTTAATCAAGCAGTATTTTCCATTAGCAGGACCCTTTGATCTGTCAGCATTATTCGTTGAAAACGAACGCTGGGCTAGATCAGTGGCATTGAAGTGAATAGAGCTTTGGTAGACTTTTAAATTAAATCTATGAGCAGGTCAATTAGATTTCATCTTCATCTTCGCTCCTTAGGTTGAAAGATGAACCAAAACCCTCCTTTAATCAAGTACCCACTTTTGTCTCACACCTGCTGACGTCGGACACGCCAGGGTTTTTGGTCGTAATCAGTGCGCGTTGACCTTGAGGTGTGTTTACCAAAAGAATAGCAGTGAGCGCTTTTTCAGGCGTGTCAATCACTGTGAATGCTGCCACCCTTGCTTCTCCGGTATATACGTCGAGAACTGGTAGAGCACGGTTATATTTCTTAACCTCTTCGCTCAAATCTTGGTGGACAAACCCATCTCCAGGCTGCGTGGACCACATACCAAATGCCTGTTTGGTCAAGATGCCAGATACACAAGATATCAGTGCAGTGCGTCCATGTCCACTGCGAAGTAGTTGCGCGGCGCGAACCGTGCTTTGTAAATGGTAGTTGTTGTACGGACCGCCCGCAAAATTCATACCGCCAGTGATTGTTAGGGGGGTGTCTAGTGGTAAACCCAACGCTTGAGCGTAGGTCTGCACAGCAATCGGGAAACAACTGTAAAGCTCCACCAAGTCCACTTCCTCAGGGCGAAGTTGTGCAACTGCCAATGCAGCTTGGCCAGTTAGCTTCGCGCCAACACACTCATACAGATGTTCTCGTGCAGAAAAGGTGACCATGTGATTGGACTCAGTGCTGACAAGCGGAAAGATCCAGCGCTCGCGAGGGATGCCTAATTTTTGCGCTTTTGTGGCTGAACAAAAAAGCAAGGCAGCTGCTTGGTCCACGTTCCATGATGAGCAATGTAATTTGTTGTATGGGAAGGCCTGCATCGGATTGCTCGGTCCAGCCTCTCGAATCTCCTGGGGTTCAACAAACCGCCGAGTCCACGCATCAGGGTTTTTCGATGCTATTCGACTCATATTTGATACAAGTTGAGCCAATCGATCACGGTGTTCCTCGATGCTCCATCCTTGCGAATATCGGAATGCGCTCTCCATCATCGCGTAAAGTCCTACGGGCAGATAAGACCTGCACGTTTTTCTACAGGGTTACGCAGCTCTTCTTTAGGCTCCATAAGAACATCTGGAGAACCCTGCTCGCTGCGCTCGGTTACAACTTCACCGGTGATTTTTGCACGAAGCAGTCGCCAACCAGCATCCGAACCAGCGACTAGCGTTGTGTGAGACAGCCCTCGTGAAATTCGACCACATGCCTCCCCAATGAGAGTTTGCTGCAAAACACCGACTGAAGATAACACGCTGATAGCATTTTGTGCTCCAAGGCTGCGTGCTATCTCTCCAGCTGGATTACTGTAGCGCCAACGTCCTCGAGGTACAGCAATCCACTGCGCGCCAGACAGTACATTTGTTATACCTGTGTCAACTCCAGCAGCTTCAACCGCTTTTATCATTAAATCGATGGGTTCAAGCGCTTTTATAAAATCATCTTCTCTTTGATTGGCCACCCCAATACCTACCAATACGGGGGTGCGGTCTAAGTCTAATGAGCTCATAACAAATACTCAAAACAGAGCCGCATTTGAAGAAAGTTGTGTGAATAAATCATTTCGATCTTTATATACATTTCTTTGAATAAGAACGTAACAACCAATCTTAATAATCACTCATACCATTTACGCTTGAATTTAACAACCTCGGCGTTAGGACCTGACCCTGAAGCATCCAAATAGAGAACTTGTCCAGCATGCTTGAGCGGTTGACCGTTGAAACGATCACGCAACCAATCACACGAAAAACCATGAATATCAGCCTCCCAAACTGATCCGCCATGCCGATGCGTAATGGATGCAATGTGATGCTGATCAGACATCACCCACAGTTCTGCAGGCGCTTTCATTTGATCAAATAATTCGTACACCTCATCAATTGGCGCACGAGGGTCGTATTCACCCGCAATCAGAAGAGATGGGCACTTAATTTTTTCCATGAATCCGTTCATAGTCATTGCATCAACAATTTTGTCAAGTTCAGCTTCAGATTTTGCTTTTGTTAGATATGCAAAAAGTTGTTTATACCGAGGCGACTCTTCGTTCATTAAATGATGCTTATCTACATATGAAGCCCATGGCGCAACTACGGCAGCTATACGATGATCAGTTGCAGCAATTCGCATGCCCCAATGAGAACCAAAACTCAATGCATAAACGCCAATTTTTTTAGGATCTACCTCGGGTCGTTTGATTAAATAATCAATGGCTGCTGAAGCTGCCTTTTCATAATTATCAGATGTTAACGGTATAGATCGCATATTGCATTCGCCTTGACCCGGACCGTCAAAACAAAATAAATGCATACCACGCTTTAACGCTTGGTTGTAATAGGGATGCGGCCATGATTCCTTTGTTTGATCACACCCAGGAACATAAAATACCAATGGCTTGGGACCATCACCTAGGGCTAGGTGCAAGTTACCGGAAATCGTGGTTCCATTCCAAGGAATATCGATATGTTCAATTCGGTAATTGACCAATTCACGAACTTTTGAATAATTCCTAATTAAAGATGAGTGAAGGAATTTTTTTTCATCATTATTTTCAAAAATAACATGTTGAGCATCCAAAAATTGCAGAGCCGCTTGAAAATAAATTTCAACAGCCGTTTCTACATGTCCTGCCGCTTCTTCCTCTTTTGCTAGCTTCTCAAGTTTAATTGCAGCCTGCCCCATGTGCTTGCTAATCATGTCATGGCTACGAACGCTTCGAGGGATTCGACCGCGTCCTTCCGATTGAAAATGAAACACTTTGCCTGTTTCTTTCACAATCCAATCAAATGCCCATTGTTGGCTATCTCTTTTCAAACTAATTTTTTTGGGTTGGTTTTTTTGCGTCATGAAGTTTTCCTTTATTCAAATTTCATATTGGATGATTTAATGATTCGACTGTATTTATCAACTGCATTTTGTAAATACACAGAAAAATCTTTTCCACAAAGAACTCCTGGTGATAATTCTTGTGCCATTAATTTAGACTTTAATTCTGGTGATTGCAAGGCTGTGTAAAACCAAATTTCTAATTGCTTAGTCATTGAATTTGCTATTTTTGATGGGCCAAAAGCACCTACCCAAATTGACATTTCAAAATCCTTATAGCCTGACTCAGCAACTGTAGGAGTATCTTTTAATGCAGAGAATCGAGAGCGCGAAGTAACTGCCAATGCCCTTAACTTACCTGCTTTAATGAGCGGAGCGACTTCCGAATACAACGCAAACACACTTGAAATATGATTGCCCAACAATGCGGTTACTGCTGGGGCAGCACCTGGAAACGGCACATAAGTGATGTCAACACTGGCCGCATCTTTTAACATTTCTCCTGCTAATTGTGTGGCGGATGCAGGACCCACAGCACCAAAGGAAAGTTTGCCTGGATTGTTTTTAGCGTATTCAATCCACTGCTCTAATTTTTGAAACTCAGAGGAGCTGTTAACAACAATAACACCAGGAGAATCAACAAGCATACAAATTGGTTCTAAATCAACCAGAAAATCATAATTCATTTTCGATTTCATAATGCGATTAAATATCAAAGCATTGCCAGCAACCAACAATGTGCCGCCGTCTTTGGGCGATCGAACCACAAACTCAGTGCCAATCATTGAGCCTGCACCGGGTTTATTTTCGACAATAACTGCTTTGCCACTCAAATCTGCGATTTGTTGAGCAAATAAGCGGCCCACCGAGTCAGCAGCACCTCCTGGTGCAAATGGAACAACAACTTTAATGGATGTTGGCAGCACTTCAGCTGCAGATACTTTAAAGACAAATAATGCAATGAAAAAACCCAAAAAAGATAAAAAGTGATATCTTTTTTGATGCAAATAATTCATATCAGTCACTTATTGCACAGTAATGTTGGCAGCCTTTACCACTCGAGTCCAAGTTGCCACATCTTTACTGATAAGACGAGCAAATTCGTCAGGCGATGTGCCAGCCGGTTGAGCGCCACCAGCACGCATTTTTTCTTTTACATCTGGCATATTCAAAATTTTTGCAATGGCACGATTGAGTCGATTGACTATGTCTTCTGGTGTGCCACCGGGCGCCCAAATTCCAGCCCAACCATCGACGCCATAACCTGACACCAACTCCCCAATCGATGGCACATCAGGCAAGGCAAAAGATCTTTGTGCATTGGTCACCGCAATAGCGCGCAACTTACCCGATTTGATGTGTGGACCTAACGCTAATTCAGTACCAATGGTTGCATGAACTTGTCCAGCCAACAAATCATTAATAGCAGGACTCTCTCCTTTGTAAACAATGTGAGTAACTTGAGTGCCTGTCAATTGTTGAAGCAGTTCAATCGCCAAATGAGGTGTACTACCGACACCTGAAGAGGCAAAGTTAAGCGCACCAGAGTGTGCACGTAAAAATTCTAAAAATTCTTTGAGGTTGGTTGCTTTAAAGTTGCTGTTGACCGCAAGAATCAGTGGTAAGTTACTGATGAGGCTAATCGGTGCAATGCTTTTAACGGGGTCATACGCTACTTTGTAAAGCACAGCGTTAGGGGCGTAACTAGAAGTCACCACACACAAGGTATAACCATCGGGCGGAGACTTCACAACAACTTCAGCACCAATGGAGCCGCCAGCACCAGCTCGATTTTCAACCACAAAAGGTTGACCCAATTCCTCCGAAAGTCGAGCAGAAATCATTCGTCCTACGACATCGGTGCTACCGCCCGCTGGAAAAGGAACAATCACACGAACAGGTTTACTCGGCCATACTGGTGTTTGTGCATCAACGCTAGAAAACAAAAAGGCTGGCGCCCATTGAAGAAGTATTCGTCTTGTTTTTTTCATTGGATTTCTCGGTTTGTATTAAAAGAAATTGAAAAGAGCAAATGCTAGCCTAGCACCTAACGTTTTAACTCTCAAGAGTGGTTACGAGTGTGCCTAATGGTCCAGCTGAGACTTCCACACGGTCACCCGAATTAAGCCAAAGCCGTGGGTCGCGTGTGGCGCCAATGCCTGCTGGTGTTCCTGTCAAAATCGCGTCCCCCGCTTGTAGGGTCATGACCTGCGACAAATAAGACACTAAAAACGCAGGGCTGAAAATCATGTCAGATGCAAGTGCACTTTGTCGAACTTCCCCATTGACTTTGGTTTCAAGCAACAGCTGAGAAATATCGGGTAACTCGTTTTGGGTTAATAACCAAGGACCGATAGGACAAAATCCATCAAATGCTTTACCAAGCATCATCTCAGTAGTTCTAAATTGCCAATCACGAGCTGAAAGATCATTGGCTAAGGTGTAGCCCGCTATGCATGACAATGCAGTTTGTTCATCTACCTCTTTGCATCGCTTGCCAATCACAATCACAATTTCGCCTTCATAGTCAATGCGACGACTGGCTTTTGGAATGGTGACGGGGTCCATCGGACCAATCACCGAAGGTTGTGGCTTGGCAAACACCATTGGAAATTTAGGCACGTCCATTTTTGCTTCAAGCGCATGGCTTTTGTAATTCAGACCAATGGCCAATACATTGGCTTGGTACCCAATCGGTGGCGCCAATTGCACCTTGCTTTCTAAATAAACCAATTGATGTTGAATAGCCCATGGCATACCATATTTTTGAATAACAGCTTGCGCACCCACTGTGGCCCATTGGGCAGCCTGATTCGATGCATCTGGCCCCATATTCAACCAACTTGAAAAAGCAGATGGCATTTTGATTTCAGCCTCGGCTCTTTCGCTTGGATTGGGTGTACGGTGATTGGCAATGATGAACTGTGCTGCACGATTCAAATCAATGATGTGCTCACCATCCATCACACCCACTCGCCAGCCAGAGGCTGTGTCTATATTCACAATACGCATATCTTTCCTTTTCTTTTCTTTAAAAAAATTAATCTTTTGGACCCAACACACCTTCTGCCTGCAAGTCTTGTACTTGTTGTTCAGAAAAATTCAACAACTCATGCAGCACTTCAAAATTGTGTTGACCCAATTCAGGCGCAGGTTGCGGTTGCAATGCAGGCACCTCGGCCAAATGCAAAGGCGAACCAAGCACTAACAGTTTTCCCATGATGGGATGATCCATCGGTACAACAGAGCCACGCTGACGGAAATGCGGTTCGTGCAAAACTTCCGATACACTCAAAACGGGTGCACTTGGTACTTGTCGCACCATCAACTTCTCAAATGCTTGCTCTCGGGTGTATTGAGCAACCCATTGCCCCACCACACGATCGACTTCATCCATGTGTATCACACGATTGGCAATGGAATTGAATCTTTCATCAGTGGCCAATTCGGGTTGTTCCATCACATGGCACAAATCGGACCAATGCTCATTACGTACGCAAAACAAAGCCAGATGACCATCGACTGCGGGGTACACGTTGTAAGGCGCGTAAGCCATGCCGGAATGACGGTTGCCAGTTCTGGGGGGGTCTTTGCCCATTCCTAAATAATAGGCAATGCTGGATGACAGCGATGGAATGACGGCGTCAGCCATTGCAACTTCTAATCGTTGACCACGCCCCGTGATACCGCGTTGAAGCAAGGCCATCAAAATTGCACTGAGCAAATGAACACCACATAAAAAATCTGCACCAGCGGGCCCAGTTTTCATGGGGCCCGATTCTTCGGTGCCGGTTGTCGCCATGGTGCCTGTCATGGCTTGAATGGTTAAGTCCATTGCTGGATAGCGAGAAAAAGTACCGCCCACACCATAACCGGTGCTCGCTGCATAAACCAATCGTGGATTTTCTTTCAATAACAGATCTGCACCCAAGCCTAATTTCTCCATGGTGTGTGGTGCAAAATTTTCAATCAACACATCGGCTTTTCGAATCAGATCCAAAAAAATCTCGCGCCCTTTTTCTGAACGCAAATTAAGACTCAAAGATCGTTTCCCGGAGTTGACCAAGTACAAAGGTAGTTTTGCCCCTGGGCTTCCAGCGCGCAAACGCAAAGCTTCTCCTGTGGGCGGCTCAATTTTGATGACGGTTGCGCCATGCAATGCCATCAGCATTCCACAATAAGAGCCGTTGTACATTTGCCCCAAATCCAATACAACCAAGTTGGATAAAGGTTGTGGACTTTCAGAAAGGGTTGTTGAACTATTCATAGCATAGGAATTATTTGGGTGATGAGTTGGGTTTTGAATCACTTCGTTTATCCAACGACGATTCACCCAACAAAGCCCTTGCCAATAACATGCGATGCACTTCTGATGGGCCTTCAATGATGCGTGTGACACGCAAACCTCTGAACCAATGCTCCAGAGGCATCTCGCGACTCAAGCCCATGCCGCCCAGAACTTGTACGGCTCGATCGACAGCTTGAAATGAACGCTCTGTGCAATAGAGTTTGGCCATCGATGCCACTTGTCTGGCGTCTTCACCTCGCTCGTCGCGCATGGCTGCATCCCACAGCATCAAGCGTGCGGCGTGCAGCTCCATGTATGAATCAACCAATAAGTTTTGTATGGATTGACGTGTTGCTAACAAAGCGCCAAAGGTTGAACGCACCGTTGCATAGTCTGCAGCAATTTCAATGGCAGCTTGTGCTGAGCCAATGGATTGCGCTGCAACCTTAAGGCGACTTTTGGTGAGCCATTTTTGAGTCAATGCAAATCCACCGCCCTCTTCGCCCAACAAATGATCCAGAGGAATTTCAACTTCATCTAACAATAATTCTGTGGTGGCGTGATCACGAATAACTTGCACAGGTCGATGCGTCAACCCCTTGAGAGGCAAATCTAAAATAAAAGCACTGATTCCCGTTCTGCCTTCACCGGTGCGCGCAAAAACAATACCATGTTGTGCAACATCAGCACGACTGGTCCACATCTTTCGTCCATTCAATACCCACTTGTTTCCAACGCGTGTGGCTCGTGTTTGAATTGATCGCGCCGGATCACTGCCGCCCGAAGGTTCAGAAATACCAAAAAACCATTGTCTGGCCTCTTGCACACTCACCTTTACGTAGCGATCAATTTGTGATTGGGACGCATTTAATAACACATTAGGTAAATCGTAACCAAACACACCACAACCGGGATCTGGGTAACAAAAGGCGTGATGTGATGCTGCCTCGTAAGCAACCACATAAGGAAAAGTTGGCAACCCACCACCACCCAAGCTCTCTGGCACGTCCATGTACCAAAATCCTGCCGCACGCGATTTGACTTGAAGGTTCTTCACAACATCAGTTGGCAATTCCCGCAAGTCTTGTTTCAATGCTTGCGTTTCATGTGGCACAATTTCTTGACGAACAAAGTCGGCAATGGTTGAACGAATTAACCGAAGGTCTTCGGGTAATGAGCTGTAACTATCAAAAATTTCATGCATGTGATTTATTTCTTGGTTGGTGATATTTTTTGTTCGTCGGTTCTCATTCGTGTGAGCATTTGAGCCCATCCTGCACTCACACGAACCGACTCCAATGAATCGTTAAGACCTTGCTGAACACAATGCTTGGTGAAACGCACCGTCAACGGTGGTAATTCCGCCAACTTGCGCGCCAATATCCACGCTTCATTCATCAGTTGATCATTGGGCACCACAGAATTGACCAAACCATAATCGAGTGCTTCACTGGCGGTGATTCGTTTTTCTAACAACAAAACTTCCATGGCTTTGGCAACACCCATGAGCCTTGGCAAATACCAAGCGGCCACACTGGGCGTTAAACCTCTTTGAACGTGTGCCTCGGCAAAGACGGCAGACTCAGATGCAATGCGAAAATCAGCCAATAAGGCAACACCCATACCTGCACCTGCAGCCGCACCATTGACTGCGGCGATCACAGGCATTTGCAAACCGGCTACAAAATCCATTTCACGACCAGCTGGTTTGGGCACACCAAACACCTCTGGCGCGTTGGCACGCGCAAGCAATGCAGCGATTTCACGACCCGCAGAAAAAGCACGACCAGCACCAGTGTAAATGACAACACGTACGGTTTCGTCTTGAGCAATCATGCTAACCGCTTGAGGAATTTCTTCAAACATCAAATCGTCCATGGCATTCAATCGATCAGGTCTGTTGAGTGTGATTTGAACAATGTCATCCTCTCGTTGCAAGAGAATGGTTTTGAATTCATGAACCGTGATGAGCATGTGCAGTCTTTCTGATGAAACGATGTTTTATTCGGCCTTGGCGCCAGATGTTTTGACAACCTGTTCCCAGCGCGTACTTTCTTTTAACAAATATGCATCCGTTTGTTGACGTGATAAAGGCAGCGCACTCACTTGCATACCTGTCATTTTTGCTTGTACATCAGGTCTGCGAGCGTATTCCACCATGATGGCATTGAGTCGCTCTAATATCGCCTCAGGTGTTCCTGCAGGTGCGACCAGTGTGAAAAACCCTTTGACACGAAAATTGGGAAACCCTTGCTCTGCCATGGATGGCACAGTGGGTTGTCCATGCCAACGCTCACTGTCTGCAACAGCAAGAGCACGCAACTTTCCTGCTTTGACCAAGCTCATCGCAGTTGCATCAAACATGAAATCCAAATTGCCGCCAACCAAATCGGTTGCGGCTGGCCCCGCCCCTTTGTAAGGTACATGAACTGCTTTGGTATTCGATTGCATGCGCAACAACTCGCCTGCAATATGAATCGGTGAACCAATGGCAGATGAACCAAAACTCAGACCCCCTGGTTTTTGCTTGCCTAAATTAACCAAATCTTGCACAGATTGAATGTTGCTTTGTGAGCTCACCAACAAAAAGAAAGGTGTCTCAGCCATCATGCCAACGGCAGTGAAGTCTTTGATGGGGTCATAGGATAATTTGTCATACAACCACTTGTTCGCTGCATGCGAAGCAAATTGCGCCACAAACAAGGTGTAGCCATCTGGCGCAGATCGCGCCACATGCTCAGCAGCCAAATTGGTACCACCACCTGGTTTGTTTTCAACCAAAACCCTTTGATTGAGCGCTTCACCAATCACTTGCGCATACATACGAGCTAGCAAATCGGTGTTAGCTCCTGGCGCAAAAGGCACCACAATTTTGATGGGTTGATTGGGGTAATTCGATTGCGCCCAACCACTCAAACAGAGCACAATGGCTGCAACGAAAAGCATGAATTTTGTCGATCGATTAAACATGTTGATCTCCTAAAGGGTAAATGGGTGATGGACAAGATTGTTTATTGCAACTGAATGCCAGCGTCTTTGGCAATGCGCTGAAAAGTTGCAGTGTCATTGGCAACCCATTTTTGTAATTCTTCAGGTGTACCACCATATGCATGAAATCCAATTGCACTCAATCGACTGATCACCGATGGATCTTTGACTGCTGCATTGGCGGCCTCATTGAGTTTTTTCAAAATAGCAGGCGGCATGCCTTTGGGCCCCATGAGAGACTGCCATCCAGGAAGATCAAAACCTTTGACGCCCGCTTCATCCAAGGTCATTAAATCGGGATACAACACGTCCCGCTTGACGCTGGCCACAGCCAAGGCTTTGAGTCGACCTGCTTCAATATTTTGTTTGGATGTGCCATCAAAAGAGCAATCTATGGTTCCAGCCAACAAGTCATTGACCATAGGTCCTGCGCCACGATACGGCACGTGACGAACATCAAGTCCTGTGCGCAATTTCAAATATTCAAAAATGAAATGCACATTTGAACCAATACCAGAACTGCCATAAGTTAACTTGCCCGGTTCACGCTTGGCCAAGGCCATGAATTCAGCAACAGATTTAACAGGTACTTTCGGGTTGCATACCATCACAAAAGTGTATGAACCCAAAGGTGAGATGTAGGAAAAGTCTTGATTGGGGTCGTAGGTCACGCCACGCTCAGTAATGGGAGATGATGAATGCGTGCCTGCATTACCAATTAGTAATGTATAGCCATTGGGATTTGACTTGGCTGCATAGGATGTTCCTAAACTGCCACCAGCTCCTGCGCGATTTTCTACAACAATGGTTTGTCCCAAAATTTCGCCCATCTTGCTGCTAATAACTCGTGCAACTAAATCAGTGACGCCACCAGCAGCGTAAGGGACAACCAACGTGATCGGTTTGCTTGGATACGGTTCTGTCGCACTTTGCGCCAAAGAACAGCAAGCCATGAAGAAAGACAAAAATCCAAATACGATTGACTTCAACATATTAATCTCCTTTTTTATTAAGCACTTCCCATTATTCAATCACCAAGGCTAGTCAACCTTGATCGATATTGACGAGTCAAGATTGCAATGCATCGGCTCCCAAAATATCGCGCGCCACCAGCATGCGATGAATCTCAGACGGACCTTCCACAACGCGGTTAACCCGCAAACCACGAAACCAATGCTCAAGCGGCATTTCACGAGACATCCCCATACCACCCAAGACTTGCATGGCTGAGTCCACCGCACGAAAGGAACTCTCACTTGAATACAGTTTGGCAATCGATGCAGCATGTCGTGCATCCTCGCCTCGATCATCTTGCCATGCAGCGTCCCAAAGCAGCCATCGCGCAGCTTTCACTTCAATATAGCCATCGACCAACATATTTTGAATAGATTGCCTGCTGGCTAATTTTTTGCCAAATGTTTCGCGTTGACGTGCATACTCAATGGCAATATCTAGCGCTGACTCTGCAACACCCACACACTGTGCGGCGATTTTGAGTCGACCCCGAACTAACCACTTTTGAGCCAAAGTGAACCCTTCACCTTCGTTGCCAAGCATATTGTCGCGATGAACCCTCACGTTTTCCATTAGCATCTCGTTGGTGCCATGATCTCGAATCACTTTAACGGGACGAACACTGATGCCTTCAGCAGGCATGTCCACAATGAATGCACTGATACCACTGCGGCCAGTTCCTGTTCTGGCAAAAACAATACCATGATGAGCGACATCAGCACGACTGGTCCACATTTTTCTGCCATTGATGACCCAATAATCACCATCCAATACCGCTTTTGTTTGTATCGCGCGAGCAGGATCACTTCCACCAGTAGGTTCACTCAATCCAATAAACCATTGCCGTGCGTCGTCGACCGTTGCCTGAATGTAGCGAGCCTTTTGTTCTTCGTTAGCGCTATGCAAAATGTTAGGCGGATCGTAACCAAAGACGCCACAACCAGGGTCTGGTAAAGAATACGTGTGTTTGGATGCGGCCTCATAAGCCACCACAAATGGAAATGAAGACAGACCAGCACCACCGTATTCTTCTGGTGTTTCAAAACACCACAAACCCAATTTTTTGGCCATGGCTTGCAAACGCTTCACATCGGGTTTCGGTAACTCGGTGCAATCGTTTTTACGTGCACTTACTTCAACGGGATGTATTTCATTCAATAAAAAACGATTAATCGTGTCTTGCAACATCCGTAATTCAGGCGTTAAGCCTTGGGTGTGCCCGCTGATCATGGATTCTTTCATGGTTGGATGTCCCTGCTTGTAATTTCAAAAAGTGCGTCCACAATGGTGCACTGCCCTTGATAATTGATCATCACTGGATTGAGTTCAATGGTGGTTATACGACCGCCTGAATCAATCAAAATTTGACTGAGTGTTTTAAAAATTTGGTTGAGTTGATCAACCACTGTATCTTGTATGCACATATCGTCCAACCACTCATTCAAACGCAATGCATTCAGCATGTCGTTGATATCTGGTTTGCTCAAATGCAAATATCGAAACGACATGCGTGCTTTGTCTTCCACCTGAACACCACCAAGACCGAGCAATCCTAAAAATCCAAACTCCATGGACTGAGTGACGCCAACAAAAAATTCCATACCACTCAGCATGGGTTCAATCAACAGTAGTGAGTCGGTTGTAGCACCAGGTAAATCCAACATGCGTTGTGCCGCGTCTTGCACTTCTCTCTGAGATTGAAGATTCAATTGAACACCACCCATGGCCGCTTTATGTGCAACGCCAGGCACCTGCAACTTCAATGCAACAGGAAAACCAATCTCGGACGCAAACAATCCCGCTTGTTTGGCATCGCCTGCAATTCGATCTTGAATCACAGGCAATCCAAGATCGCGCAACCACTGCTTACTTTCGCTCTCACCAATTAGATCATCCACTTGTGATTTTTCAATCCAATTGGCCATTTCAATGGACGGTTTTTTTGAAACAACAAACTCTGCCCATGGCTCTGGTGCTTTTGCCGTTATGGCACCCAAGGCGATTCGTAAATCATCTGGCTCTTCCCATCGACCTATTTGCGCTTGATTGAGCATGTCATGTGCAGACTCGTCAATGGTTCCAACCACACCAAAGTGAATGTTTGATTTCTCAAGATTCAATTTTGTAGCAACACGACACAGTTGCTGTGTCAATGGATCGTGACTGGTGGCAAGTGGTAAAAACGTGATGATGATATCCACCTCATCGCTGCTGGCCATGGTCAACAAAATCGCTTCAAACTTATCGGTTTCGTTGATGATTTGTGCAGTCACGTCAACAGGATTGGCTGGATGACAAAACGGTGCAATATTCATGAGTTGTAACTGCAACGCATCAGATAAACGCGGCATCACTACGCCAGAGCTCTCCAGCGCATCAGCAACCATGATGCCAATACCGCCTGACGTGGTTAAGATACTAACGCGCGCACGACCAGGCCTTCCCCAACGCACATGCCCCTCTGCAATATCTACCAGTTGACGCAACGAACTCACATGATGTGCACCACCTTGCTGCAACAATCCGCGCGAAACTTGTGATTGCGAACCCACTAACGCGCCAGTGTGCGAAGCAGCCGCCATTGCACCCAAATTAGAATGCCCCACTTGCAAAACTGCAATTAATTTATTTTTTGAAGCAGCGCGCATGAGCAATTGTTGCAACCGCATGGGCTCGCGCAACACTTCGGATGTGAGCAAAATGGTTGTCACACTTGGCATTTCTATCGCGGAGTCTAATGCATCAAGCAAGTCCACATCCAATTCATTGCCCGTATGCATCCAACAAGCAATACCAATGCTGCGTGTGCGACATTTGTCGAGCAAGTAAGTACCAAGTGCGGCACTTTGCGTGAGAATGGCAACGCCACCCTGCGATGGAATTCCTCTTTCAAGCAGTGGCGTGAAGCATGCATACAACCCTACCGAAGGCACCATCAACCCATTGGCATTGGGGCCGAGCACACGTGTGTTTGATCCCTTCACTACAAGAGACATTTGATGTTGAAGTTCTTTGCCTTCTTCGTCAATCTCTGCAAATCCAGCAGAAAAAATAACAACGGATCCAACGCCCATCTCCACACATTCTTTCAAAGTAGCCAACACATGTTCGCGAGCCAATGCAATGATGACCATATCAGGTCTCTTCGGTAATGCAGAAAGAGACGGGTAGCAAGTGAATCCTTGAATCGATTCTCTAGATGGATTCACTGGATAAATTTCACCTTTGAAACCACCCTTTTTAAGATAGTCAATCGGTCGACCGCCAATGCGTTTGGCCTCAGCACTGGCGCCTACAACAGCAATTCGATCTGGGTATAAAAGGAAATTCATAACAACTTTACAAAGACAAACTCAATGTCCTCGTGCATGCAATCCACGCAACAAACCGACGCGTTCCATGTTGCGATCGTAATTTTCTTCTAATGCTGCTGTGGCTAATGCTTTAGTGTGTCGCAACACCTCTGAATCCCAACGCGCAAAACCACTTGCAATGGATTGCACATGAGAGATGAGTTGGTCAGCTTCAACCACTTCACTCACCATACCCAATTGTTGTGCTTGCGCAGCTGGCACACGATCGAGTTGACAAAACACTTGTAAAGCCGCACCAACACCGCACAACCTTGGCAAATACCAACTAGAGATACTGGGCGACATACCAGCAGACAAATGACCATCATAAAAGAACGCTTGTTGTGATGCAATGCGAATATCGCATTGAAGAACGAAGCCCAAACCGGCACCGACTGCAGCACCATTCACGGCTGCGATGGTGGGCATTTGTAAGCGACGAATCATGTCCGAATGATGCCCACCTGATTGCGGAATCGCATCGCGTCGATCTTGCTCGGCAACACCGCCTAATTCGTCTCGATCGCGCCCCGCACAAAAAGCTTTGCCAGCGCCAGTAAGTATGACCACCTTAACCAGTGGATTGGCGTTTAGCGCACCAACACAACCCTCTAATTCATCGAGCATCTGGCCCGTCACCGCATTCATGCGCTGTGGGCGATTGAAGGTAAGCAAGCAAATGCCTTGCTCATCCACATGCGATTGAATCAACTTAACTTCAGTAGCCATTGGAATCTTTCAAAAAATTTAATTCAATTGATTTTTTCATTCTATCGATCTACACCTAAAAAACAATGGTGGATTTCCATATTGGGTTAGATGTTTCGCATACGTGATACACCTGACCCACCAAAGCTTGTGCCCTAGTCGTATACGTTGTTACGATCTACGTTTGAAAACAGATCAACATAAAAAGGACTGCAACCCATGTTAAATACAGCCATAGTTGGACTCGGTTGGTGGGGTAGAAGAATCGTTGAAGCGGTACAAGGTCGAAGTCAACATATTCGATTTACCCATGCGGTTAGTCTCGAATACGACGAGTCCCTTTCATTTGCTCAACAACATCAGCTTTCACTATCAACTTCTCTAGAGGACATGTTACAAGACTCAACTATTCACGCTGTCGTCTTGGCTACACCTCACTCACTTCATGTCAGTCAAGTTGTGGCAGCAGCAAAAGCGGGAAAACACGTTCTGTGCGAAAAGCCATTAGCAATGAACCAAAAGGATGCTCTGAAAGCCATCCAAGCGTGTCAAGAGCATGGCGTTCAATTGGGTATCGGCAACAACCGACGGTATTACCCCAGCATGAAAGCGCTTCGGGCAATGACTCAGACCAATCAGTTGGGAAAAATTCTCCATATAGAAGGCAGTTTTAGTAACGCCAACTCCAAAGCCAAATATGCACCATGGAGAGCTGACACGAAGGAGACACCTGGAGGACCCTTAACGGCTACAGGGGTTCACATGCTCGATGCCGTTGTCAGCTTGGCGGGACCTATCTCTTGGATCCATGCGAATTGGGTTTCGCAACAAACGGCGCCAGATCCTTTGGATGTGCTAGCCGCCTTCATGCAGCATAACAACGGTATCACATCTAACATCACTACCGTGCGAGCTTCTCCCATGTTTTGGCGATTCCAAGTTTATGGAACAAAAGCATCTGCAGAAGCTCGCGGGGAAGATCAACTATTTGTTCATCAATTAGATGGTTCAACACAAATACAAACCTTTGATAAAACTGACGCCATTTTAAATAACAATGACGCGTTTGCAAGAGCCATCACAATGGGTGAACCCTATCCCATCACACCCGAAGAAATATTTCAAGTCGTTGCAAGTTTTGAAGCGACACTTCTATCGCTAAGCGAAAACCGTGTCGTACATCATTCAACAAACAGTTATGACCTGTGATAGTTTATAAACAAAAGCAGGCTAGATTTCCTTTGCATTGGCCTATGTCAAACTTGAAGAAGGCGAGACACTTATGAGTAAAATCGTTAATTACGATCTCGAAACAGTTAATATTGGCGAGAAGTTTTAAGTTGTCTGCAAGTATTCCAAATCTGGATAGGCATGCCTACGTTCAGCCCTGTTTATTAATTAGATTCAGAATAACTTAAAGGTCAACTTAATTGATGAAGTGGGACCAATGTATCAATATCATTGCGGTTGAATCTTTGCATCAGTAACAAGCTTTTTGTAAAAGCCCACTTCTTTTGTTGTACGAGTTCCCAGAGAAGCAGCACCAAGACCCAGAATTCTGTATCCAAGCTCTTCCGCGCGTAGCTTGACCTCTGGACTTTGCAGCGCACGTATCGTTTCCTGTTCCAATCGCTGCACAATTGCGGTCGGAGTCTTTATAGGTGCAGCAAAAAGGATGACCGTCTCGGATATGAAGTCCGCATAGCCAAGTTCGATCATCGTCGGAACATCCGGCATGTTGTACCAACGCTGGCTTGAAGCAACTGCGAGCGGTCGCATGGTTCCCGCCTTCACATGGGGCTGCACAGGAGGCAAGAAAAAAGAGCCGATCTCTGGTGTGCCCGATAAAACTGCAGTGATGGCGGGTCCGGCACCACCATACGCTACATGTTCAATGCCAATTTTTTCGCGAAGCTTCAACAACTCACCAGCCAAATGTGGAGAGGTACCCGCACCTGCCGAGGCGTAGTTAAGTTTGTCTGGATTAGCCCGCGCATAGGCCACCAACTCAGGGATGCTTTTGATGTTTGCCTTAGGATGTGCGACAAACATGTCCGGGGCCGCAGCAAGTTCACCGATGGGTGCAAAATCCCGCTCGGGATCATAGGGTACGGTCTTATACAACGCCGGATTAATAAAGAACGCACTTGATGTCATAAGAAGCGTATAGCCATCCGCTGGTGCCCGAGATGCCATGCCCATACCAATATTTCCGCCAGCACCCGGTCGATTTTCAATCAACACCGGGCGACCCAGAGCCTTCGTAAGGCTTACAGCAATAAGCCGCCCAATGATGTCAGTTCCACCACCTGGAGCAAATGGAACAATTACCGTAATTGGCTTTTCAGGCCATCGATCCTGGGCAAATGCAGAAAGGTTGAAGGTGAAGCTCAATGCGAGCGCGATAATCCTTGCTGAAAATATTTGATGAAAATTTATCCAGTTGCTGTTTATCATTTGATACTCGGTGTTTGCGGTTGCCTTGGTATAGCACCTGCGTTACGTCTGTAAATCTCGAAAAGCGAAGCAGTGTCGTTTTCTGTATAGCCTGCAGCCATCCCAGCAATATGCATTTGAAATGCAGCTTGAAACATGGGCGTAGGAACTAGCGCCTCGCGCGCGAAATCAGCAATCAGTAGTGCATCCTTTCGCGCTACTCCATATGTGCCACGAGAACTGACATAGTCGCCGTTGACCATCATCTTTCCGCGGGCCTGGAACACAACCGAACTGGCGAAGCTTTCAGATACCAGAGCATGCACCTGAGCCAAATCTAGGCCGGCACGCTCAGCAAGGGCCATTGCCTCTGCGGTAGCCGAATTGTTGATCGCGACCAGGTGATTCAAAATAAATTTGAGTTTACTGGCGTTTCCGAAAGCTCCAAGATAAGTTTGTGTGCCACTCATTGCACTCAGCACCGGCAAGACGTATTTGTATGCTGACTCATCACCGCTGCCATATAAAGCCAGCGATCCATCAAGGATGCTGTTGCGATTGCCGCTAACCGTACAGTCGAGTAGCTGCACGCCTCGTGATTGAAGTAACCCAGCCGCTAGTGACTTGTCAGCCACTGAGAGAGTACAAGTATCCACCACTACGGCATTGGGGCGAAGATCATGAATCAGGCCGTTTTCACCGGTCGTGACGGTGTGGAATATTTCAGCATTGTTGAGTGAGGTGATGACAACATCACTAATCTTGGCAACATCTCTCGCAGATCTAACGCCATGGCCTCCACCCGACTCCAGCTCAGCAATGCATTCAGCCCGAATATCGAAACCTGTTACTGCATAGCCAGACTTTAGTAGCTTTTGCGACATTGCAGAGCCCATAGCGCCAAGTCCGATGATTCCAATGTGCATTTAAACTAACCCTTTAAGTATGAGCCCTTCAGTGACTATAAATTCAGTATCCCATTTGATCAGCAATTTGATCGGAGGGGAAACCCTAGTGTTTATTCTCATGTCCTAATAAGAGCGGTGTAATACATTGAGCACAATTTTTTTCACATTTTTTTATTCGTAACTCACAGCTCAAACGATAAACTGCCCGTCAGAAAGATCATTTTGGATATTGCATTAATAGCGCCTGAACGCCTTGATGACCGGTTGTAAAGCTAATGGCAAGATCATCCCCAGATGCCGTTACAGCGCCCCTTGAGGCTAAGGTTATACCGTCATGAGTCAACTCGCCTTGCAATACAAAAAGCACCTGCCCTCCTCCCGTTAGAGGATCATGACAAGAGAAATTTTGATGAGGTCCAATGCGCAATTCCTGAGCCAAAATTCCAGCATCAGGAGCATCATCTGCCACCTTGAATAATTCTTTCACATCTGGCTTTCTCAGTACAGCGAGGCTTTGTAGCGAAAGAATCTCAAGGGCATCAACAATAAATGTTCTCTTTTGATTTTTCTGTTGCTTCAAGTAATCTCGGGTCTCTGATTTAAAAAGATATTGACCAGGCCCTAGGGGATCAGCTTTAGGTCTTAGGACATAATAATCAACGCCATGATCACCCGCAATGATAGGTCCATAGCCAGTGAAACGATTCGTATAGTGAATAGAAACGGGATGAATGTCATGAGAGCCCAGCTTGCCATCACCATCTATAAAAAGCTGAAACTGGTCAGAAGCGTGGTAATGGGATAGCAAAACAGATCCAGGCACGGGCTGCTCAACCAAAAGGATTTGTGGCTCCCCCTGCGCTTGACCTTTGTAGGTCGATCGATATGTCGTAATGTCTGTGCCAAAAATCTCGGGATTGTGTTGATGTACTTTATCTTCGCGAGGATACATGGGTGGAATTGAAATTTTCATAAGGTTAATGATGAGTTCAGAGGTTTTGAGGCCGGCCAATCCAGCCAAGAGCAAAGCGATTGACCCATGATTGCCTTTATATCTTGACGACTGAGCCAAGGTAATTCATTAAGAAAAAGATTAATACAAACCCGATAACTGCAAGGTAGCCTCGACAGATCAGAGCCCCAAAATAATCTTTCGGGACCATATGAGTCAAACAATTGCTTGAGGTAAGGATGGAGATTCACGTAAGGGTAAGGATCACTTGAAAAAATAGGCAAGGTACTTAATTTGATACTCACATTGGGCAGTTTGGATATTTCAAGCAATTCGGGAAAGTGGGTGAATGCTGCATCATCTCGAACGGCACGACCAACACCCATATGATCAATCGCTAAAGTTAAAGTTGGAAAAAGGCTGGCCACACGTTTAACCCCATCTAACATTCCGGGTGCGTGCAACATCACTGGAATTTTCGCGTCAGCTGCTGCACTCCAAAACCAGTCGCCTAAAGTACCGCAGAGAAATGGGTGCATGATTGGTGTATTGAAAAGCAAACGAAAACCAAGCATTCCAGTAGTTTTAAATTCCTTGATAAGGCGATCTGGATTAGTTGAATTCGTGATGTCGAATCTGCTCATGACACCGAAGCGATGAGGATGTTTCTGAGCGGCAGACAACGCATAACTGTTGTCAAACTGCACCCAGTATGGAGGCACGATCACGGCCCTATCGACTCCAGCGGCATCCATTTCAGCTAAAGCATCACCCAGTCGGAAAGGTTTGTCTCCGTGACGGGGAATTGCTTCTGGATGATCAACATCCCAAATGTGAATTTGTGAATCCACAATATATAAATTATTAGACATAAGGATCAACCAACCTTTACGCTACTACTTTAAACAAAGCACCTATTAGTTTATACTAAATTTGATGAACAGTTGTAATTGCAAAGGCATACCGCTGGTATCAAATTACTTTTGATATAAACAACTCTTAAGGATCATAAGAATGAATTCGCTTATTAAATTTCTTTTTACATCTTTACTTATTTTTAGTTCAGCGCTATCCATTTCACAATCGTACCCAGAAAAACCAATTCGACTTGTGATTCCATACCCAGCAGGCGGTGGTATCGATCTTGTCGGTAGACCGCTGGCTGAAAAACTCAGCGAGGCCTTGGGTAAATCAGTCTGGGTAGACAATAAGGGTGGTGCAAGCGGCATATTGGCAATGAAAGAAGTTGCTATGGCAAACCCTGATGGCTACACCATAATTCTTGCTCTCAATACACAAATTGCAGTCAACCCAACTTTATTTAATAAAATTCCATATGACTCAATAAAAGACTTTGAACCAGTCTCGCTAATTGGCGCTGCGCCTTACATTCTTGTTGCAAACACCAAACTGCCCTTTGATAATGTTGCAGACATGGTTTCTTTTTCCAAATCCAAACCAGGTGGCATAAGTTATGCGTCGGCTGGCAATGGCAGTGGCGCGCACCTATCTGGAGAAATGACCAAAACCATGACCGGTGCCAATTTAGTTCACGTTCCCTACAAAGCAGTTCCTACAGCCATCATCGATGTCATCAATGGAAATGTGGATGTCACCTACCTAACCATTGCATCTGCAAGAGGACACATCAAATCTGGAAAACTAAAAGCGATTGCTGTAACAGGTCCTAAGCGATCAGCCGCCATGCCAGAAGTTCCAACAGTTGCAGAATCTGGATTACCTAACTTTGACTCGTCAGTTTGGTATGGCATTTTTGCACCAGCAGGCACGCCTTCAGCCGTCATCACAAAACTCAATTATGAAATACAAAATGTAATTAAGTCCACAGACTATCAAAAACTAATGGGTGCTGAAGCCGTAGACCTCAAACCCTCTACGCCTGAGCAATTTCGACATTTTATCTCTAGCGAAATTGTGAAATGGTCAAAGGTCGTCAAAGATAGTGGAGCCAAACTTGATTAACGCCAAAAGATTGAGCGGACGCATCTCCATCATCACAGGTGGAGGCAACGGCATTGGTGAAGCCACCGCATGGCGACTGTCGCAAGAAGGCGCAGCCGTTGCAGTTGCTGATTTCAATGAAGAGGCAGCCAAACGGGTTTGTCAGCGTCTCACAGATGCAGGAGGAGACGCCATCAGCGTCTTTACCAACGTACTCAATTCAGATTCAATCCTTAAGTTGACATCTGAAGTTACCAAGCGCTGGGGCCGCATTGATATTTTGATCAATTCGGCTGGTGGGTTTGATCAATTTTTACCAATCACTGATATTTCTGATGAAGAGTGGGACAAAGTGGTAGAACTCAATTTAAGATCTACCTTTTCATGTTGTCGTGCTGTGATACCTATCATGACGAAACAGCATTACGGTCGAATCATCAATATTGCCTCACAAGCTGGTGTTGCTCCATCGCCTAATGCGCCTTCTTACCTGCCTTATGCTGCGGCAAAAGCAGGCGTGATAGGGTTCACCAAATTATTAGCACGTGATGTTGGTCAATTTGGCATTACCGTTAACGCCATTTCGCCAGGCACAACAGCAACTGAACGTGTCGTTCGCATCAGAGGTCCAGAAACTCTTCAAAATATGGCGTCTTTAAACCCCATGCGAAAGTTGGTAGAGCCCGAAGACAGTGCAGCAACTGCCGCATTTTTGGCTTCTGATGATGCACGGTTAATTACTGGCACTAATATCAATGTCAACGCGGGCACTGTTATGTAAGGCTTCTATAGGAACAAGCCTAATATGCTTTACCTACTTTGATATTTACTTTTGTAATTTTATAGTTGAAGACTTTTCTTCTAAGCGTCCACTAATCGCTTGCGCTTAAAGGTAACCACCCAGTGACGGCTGATACCGGCCATGGACTAACCATGAAAAAATCTAAAACTCTCACTAATTTTCGGGCAGCATTTAACTAAGGTCAGCATAGATACCAAACTGGACAATTTTTCAATCATATGATTGAATTCTCTATATTAAATTCGGATTGATTGGAAAAAAGTCATGCTAATGCTGTACAACAACGCATATTCCACATGCAGCCAAAAAGTGCGTCTCGTTTTAGCAGAAAAAAATCTAGCGTTTACTGACCAGCAAGTCAATTTCGCGAAAAGTGAGCATCTCGCACCTGGATATCTAATACTCAATCCAAATGGCGTTGTACCGACCTTGGTTCATGACGACAATACCATCATTGATTCGTCCGTCATCATGGAATACCTTGACGAGGAGTTTCCAACGACACCGATGATGCCCAGCGATCCGGTTGGACGTGCCCATCTGCGCGTTTGGCTACGCTATTTCGAGGAAGTTGCGACCCCAGCCGTTCGCTATCCCTCGTTCAACCAAGCATTCCTAACCCGCTATGCTGCGCTTTCAAAAGACCAGTTTGAGGATGCAGTGAACCGCCGACCCTTGCGTAAGCGCTTCATCCAAAAAATGGGGCAGTCAGGGTTTTCAGATACAGAATTGCTTGGCGCTTACGAAAACATTGTGCAGACCTGCGACAGGATGGAAACTGCGCTGCAAGGTAAAGAGTGGCTGCTGGGTGGCGTATCGCCGTCGATCGCCGATTGCTGTATTGCCCCACTACTTGACCGTATGGACGACCTGGGTCATAGCACTCTTTGGAACGATCACAACAACGTCAACGCATGGCTAAGTCGCTTTCGCCGGCGCCCCTCTTGGGAGAAAACTTTTTATACCGGCGCGCGTCTATCAGAGTTGTACGCTGATTTGCATGAGCGCAAGAAGGAGCTCAAAGACATCGTGACCTGCTGATACGATTGGATTGGATTGGATTTCATCATCGCTCAAAAAACCATTAAGGATGTGGCTCTGCCCCAATCAAAATGGCTGCAACCAAACAGGGCTCTTTTGTTCTCACACTCCATGAATGAACGGTGCCTCGTTGAACAAGGATATCCCCAGTCTTTAAAAGCGTTTCGCCAGTATCCAATATGGCAAATATTTCGCCCTTGAGTACGATGATGTAATCAATGGTGCTTGTTTTGTGACGCATTGGATCATCCGATGTTTTGTCAGGCGCATGCCCTGCACCAATTGACTCAAATGCCTTTGCTGCATCTGCACCTTTCCACATGCTGTCAGGTGGAAACTCAACAATTCTTAAAATACTACCCACCTCTGGCGGTTCGAGTTTGACAGGTCTCTCGGCAGCATCCACACTGCCAGTATTATTGGCTGGTGCAGTTGTGGTTTCCCATAAATCAGTGAGTGCAACGCCAGGCATTGACGCCATTTCTTTTACATTAGGTGCAAGTCCATCCATGAGGAAAGTAGACTCCCCTTTGCTGTTATGTCCTGTGACAACACGTCTGATTCTGATTGGCATAGAGTATCCTTAGTTATGTGTTAATGATGCGTATGACCACAGTCAGGACCACATCCACCGTGCTGGCCATGTAACTTCTTTAGCCGCTCTTCATAATGAGACATCAGCCCAAAAAGTTTGATAGTGTCTGGAGGACTGGTGTCACCTGAAAACTCTTGATATAAATTATTGACTGTGACGTAAATTCTTTCTGCGTCTGTCCAACTGTTGAATTCTTTGAGTGAAATATTGTCAACCGCTTGCTCAAGATTCATCCCTTCATCGTAACAACGACGAGCTTGCTCCTTGACATACTCGAGATAATGTTTCAAGGCACGCACGCCAGATTTATCTGTAATGGGGCCGTGGCCAGGTACAACCACATCAACATCCCAAGAGAGCATCAAATCGCAGGCGCGTATCCAGTTATCAACGGGACCAGCCCAAACAATGGGATGACCACCATTAAACAAAATATCCCCTGTGTAGACAACCTTGTCTTGCGGTATATAAGCCAATATATCGCCACTCGTATGCGCAGGTCCTACCTCAACCAGTTTGACTGTTTTATTTCCAACCTTTACATCAAGTTGGCCTTCAAATGTTTGTGTTGGTGGGGTGTAGACAATACCGCTGAAATCAAATACACGCCCCATCGTTTTCATCAAAAAATCACCGCCATCGCCCAGCTCTTTGTAGTTGGTAAAACGAGCGATGAGCGACTCTGGTGGACGCTCCTTCATCTCTTCAGCACATCGCTTTGAAACAATTATATTGGCATCACTCACTAATTGATTACCAAAGTAATGATCTCCATTGGCGTGAGTATTAACCACTTGTTTTATGTGATTTGCAGCGGGCACAGCGTTTCTCATCGCGTGAAGCATATTCCGAGTTAATTTCAGATCAAACAGCGTGTCAACTAATAAAGTTTCTCCACTATCAACCACAAGTCCTGCATTACTCCAACCCCAACTACCGTCTGGTTGAAGCCATGCATACAGTCCATTACCTATTTCATGCAAACCTTTGGTAAATTGCCATTTCATTTAAAATCCTTTTGTGAGTATGAAAAAAATTAAACTGCTCTCCAGCGAAGTACATGATGCTCGACTTTTGCCAACGCCGTGTTTGTAACATACCCAACCACACCAAGTACCATGATGCCAGCATACAAATCAGCACTTCGAAATGATCGCGCAGCCAAAGTGATGTTTTGACCTAAACCTGTGGTTCCAGCTAGCATTTCAGCAACCACTGCCAAAATCAATGAAACAGTCAATGACAGTCGCAACCCAGCAAAAATATCAGGCATTGCGTTTGGAAGTGCAATCTTAAAAATCACCTCCATTTGACTCAGATGTAATATTTGAGCCACTTCAAGTAAACGAGGCTCTACTGTTTTGAAACCATGAACCGTGTTAAGTAATACTGGCCAAAGAGATGAAAATAAAATAACAGCAACAATCATGCTGTCATTTAAACCCATCAGTAAAACAAACACAGGAATGATTGCCGAAGCTGGTAAAGGCCTGATTAACTCAAAAGTGGGCTCAATGTAAATACGAACCCGAGGTGACAGGCCAATGATGGCCCCCAAAGTAACGCCACACAAGGATGCTACTGAAAAACCAACAATCATTCTAGAAATGGTTTGCCAAAATGCCTGCCAAAATTCTGGCTGATTCATTTGTTCATAAAGCGTGACAAAACATTTTTGTGGCGCGGGAAAAAACACAGGTGAAATCAACTCTGCAGTTGCAACAACTTGCCAGAGCCCTAAAAAACCTAAAAAGACGAGAATACTGAAAAACCATGAATGAGAGGGATTGTCAAGCTTACTCATACTTGTTCCTCCCAAAAACCCATCTTGCCAAACCATCGATACTGAATATTCAAAAGCGCTGTATTCAACGACCATCCAATGAGGCCTATCCAGCCAATGAAAGCAAACATGCGATCTGCTCGCATGCTTTCTTGAGCAACGATGAGCGCGTAACCAAGCCCCATTGGATTGGCCGTGATTTCAACCGTAACCGATACAACCAAAGCCACCGCAGCTGCCAAGCGCATTCCAACAAATATTCTGGGCAATGCTGCGGGTAATATGATTTTGGTAACTCGGTCGAATAAATTAAAATTGAGCATTCGCGAGACCTCGATCAACCGAGGCTCAATACCTCTTACTGCGCTTTCCGTCACAATCAACAACGGCCAAAAACACGAAAACGCAACAACGCTAGTCTCTAGCAACACGCCGTAGCCATATATCAACAAAGCCAACGGTATCAAAGCAACAGAGGGTATCGGTCTAACAGTTTCAACAGTGATTTTCATCAAGTGCGATAGTGTTTGAGATAGTCCAAAAGCGATACCCATCACAATACCCAAAGTGGCGCCAAGCAACCAACCTGAAAATGCACCACTGAAAGTTTGAGCTGCAGCCACAAGCAATGTGCCGTCCTGGATCACACCGATGGCGGCGGCTGCAATCGCACTTGGGTAAGATAAACTTTCAGATTTAACGTATTGAATCAATACAAGCCACTGCCACAAACCCAGCACACAACCAGGTATAAGAAGGCCTTTGAATAGCCGCATCATGATCAATGGCCAGATGGCAAGAGTTTGAATAACTGATGTCGATAGGCTAGGAACTTCGTGTTCTCACGCGTGGTCAGTTGATCACGTGGCCTCGGTAAATCAATGACCAATGTTTCTCCTATTTTCCCTGGCATTTTTTCCATCGAAATAACACGATCGCCCAAATAAATCGCTTCTTCTAAATCATGCGTGATAAATACAACCGTGACACCCGAATCACGACACAATCGAGTCACTTCATCTTGTAGTGTTTGTCGGGTCATCGCGTCAAGCGCTCCAAAAGGCTCATCCATGAGCAACAACTGTGGACTTTGCGCTAAACATCTGGCAATTTGAAGTCGCTGCTGCATGCCACCCGAGAGTTGCACTGGAAATGCCTCAGCTCGATCTTCAAGTCCAACCTTGCAAAGTAAATCATGAATGCGTTGTGGTCTCTCAACTGCAGGAACATCACACCCCTCAAGCGCTAATGACACATTGCCCGCGACAGTTCTCCAAGGCAAAAGTGCTTTTGCATAGTCTTGAAATACAACAGCAATCTCACGATGAGGTCCAACCACTTGCTGTCCGCGGTAACTGACATGCCCCCTAGTTGGTGAAAGTAACCCAGCCATCATTCGCAGCAGTGTTGTCTTTCCACATCCAGAAGCGCCAACAATACAAACGAACTCTTTGTCATTAATACTTAGGTTGATGTCGCGAAGTATTTCAAGATCGTTGACTTTAAAATTTAAAGACTCCACACACAAAAGTGGATTATGGGTGGTTGTATTCATCTCGTAAATAAAGCAAAATTCTTTTGCACAAGTGCTTTACTTATACAAAAATTTTGAAACATCGATGGGCGCTTTGAGCATACCTTGCTCCATCATAATTTTGTTCCACACTTGAACAACATCGGGGGTGATAACAGGACGAAATTTTGGTTCAGGAAACTTAGCCTGTACCTCTGCAGGAAATGGTATGTAGACTAAATTTGCTTTTCTCACAACAGATGGGTCTTTTAAAGCCAATACTGAGGCCTCCTCAATAGCGGCACGAAATGCAGCAGCCTGCTTTGGATTGGCGTCAACCCACTTGCGATGCGCCACATGCCAACCAGCCTGGACATCCGTTTCCAAGTCTGCAATGTAAAAAGCGACTACGCGTGCAGACTGTGTCTCCAGTGCTCTAGAAAGAAATGGTTGAACCGCTAATACACCATCAACCTGACCTGATCGTAGTACATCAATGGACTGAGCAAAAGCATTTTCTGTAAAAGTGACTTTGCGATAGTCACCGCCGTTTTGAGTCATCCATTTGCGAAACAAGACGTGAAGAAACGCATTGAGTCCTGGAGTTGAAACCCTTTTTCCTTCAAAATCTTTTGCAGTTTTAATTGGACTATCAGGTCGCACCACAATCGCCACATCATCCATACCCTTGGTGTAATAACCGCCACCAGCCAATACAACAAGATCTAGGCCCTGTTCCACCGCCTGCATCGTATTGGGTGCTGTGGGTGTTGCAACTTGCAAACTTCCAGCCATCAATGCAGCTGGAGTGGTTGCAGAGTTGGGCACCAATTTCATTTCAACATCAAGCCCATGTTTTTTAAAAATGCCTTCATTGGCAGCAACAAATGCATTTGCAAAAGCCGTGGATGCTGAAAAACCAAATACAATTTTTTGTGCATATACGGGATTCAATAGCCCCGTTAACATAAACCCAAAAAGTGCGAATTGCAAAGCAATTTTTTTACATAGGACCTGCATTTTAGAAACTCCTTGTGAATCAATATGTGAAATTAAGATTTGAAAACAATGCGGTTTTTTAGAAGACCAAGACCTTCAATTTCTAACTCAACCAAGTCGCCATGTTTGAGGAAGCGGCCCAGCTCAAGTCCACAGCCATTACCAACCGTGCCAGAACCAAAAAATTCCCCTGGGTATAAAGTTTCGTCTTGCGAAACATGCGCAAGTACATCTTCAAATTTGTGATACATATCCTTGCTGTTTCCTCTTGACCATTCTTCGCCATTGACTCTGGCGACCATAGTTAAGTTATAAGGATCAACAATTTCGTCTGCAGTAACAAGCCAAGGACCAATGATATTGCCCGAGTCAAAGTCTTTACCTTTGGATGGGCCAAGTGAGCCAGACATTTCTCGCATCTGCTGATCTCGAGCGCTCACATCGTTAAAAATGCAGTAGCCAAAAATATGGCTGCGTGCATTTTCTTTAGAAATATTTACACCACCTTTTCCAAGAATTGCAGCAAATTCAAGTTCATAGTCCAACATCTCGCAGTAGGAGGGTTTGATAACGTCAGCGCCTGTTCCAACAACAGAAAACCGATTGCACTTATAGTAAACAGGCTCCTCATACCAAATAGCTGGAATTTCAACTTTTGCAGGGTCGCGCTCTGTAAAACTGGCTACGACTTGCGCGGCAGTTCCCATGAATAAATGTCGATTAGCACGAGCCTGGCGAAAGTGTTTTTCAAAGCATAGAAAGTCGCGCATTTGCCTTGGCTCAGGCAATGCCGCCGCCAACTTGATATCCGCTAAGGTGCGCGTTACTTTTGCTTGTTTCACTAAATGTCTTGCTTGCTTAAGGCCTTCATCCCCCGCATCGATTAAAGAAAGCATCGAGGCAAAGACCGGCGAATTAGTAGAGGCAGTGAAATCGACCCATTTGTTGTCGCCATCTAGAAATGCACCGATGTGACGTTTTCCATCAGGCAAGTCGAAGGTAGATAGTTTCATATGGATTGCCTCATTCTTTTTTAGTACCGACAAAAATCACAGGTCATTTAGAGTTATATAAATATAATTATGAGCGGGATTTAATCTAGATGCTATGGGGTTAATACTATTGCTTACAGTCAGTAATTATTTGAACTGTATTTCGTGACCTATTTTGCTGGGTCTCAATGGCCTAAAGCCTCAAGGTAGGCCGAATTAAATGTGGCCTGTTATAACTCGAGATTGAGCTTACTGTCCGAGGGTGATTACCCTTGCAAACTTGTGTCGTTTGAGTTTAACTCGACGCAGATGCTTAAACTTGAGCCAAAATGAACATCAAAGTCCAGAAAATTGCCAAGCTTACAACTGAGGCAGTGCTAGCAAGATTTGACAAACATGACGGAACCTTGCTTTCCATGCTTGAGTGTCGCGTCCGGCAGATGCCAGAACACTCATTTATTGAGCACGATGGGCAGACCCTTACCTATTCACAGTTTGCAAAACGAGTGGCCTCAATGGCTGCAATGCTATGGAGTTATGGTGTTCGTGCCAATGACCGAGTAGCACTTGTTTCGCACAACCACCCTTCTATACCGTTGACGCTTTTTGCTTTGGCAAACTTAGGTGCTGTAGCTGTTCCTGTGAATCCAGACTTTAAACACGAAGAAATTCATTATGTCCTTAAACATGCCGACGTTAAGGGTGTGATCTGTGCTCCTGAGCGCCTCGAACTTATTAATGCTGCCTGCGAAGGTCTCAGTAACATATCGTGGAAACTGCTTCACAGTCCATCGGCTAGCGTAACAATTCAGGATATCGAAACTACGATGCGAGAATGCGATGGTGGATATTTTGAAAATGGAAGCGAGCAAGATCGTACATGTGTCTTTATATATACGTCAGGCACAACTGGTTTTCCTAAAGCAGTCATGCACTCGCAAAGAACCTTTACTTTAGCGGGTGAAGGTTTTGTCGCACGCATGCAACTTCAACCCGACGATCGACTCTTATGCATCATGCCAATGTTTCATATGAATGCCATTTTCTACTCCTTGGCGGGAGCTCTTGCGACTGGAGCAACTCTAATACTGCTCCCAAGATTTGCAGCATCAACCTTTTGGAAAGATGTTTCTAATCTTCGTGCAACCGAAGTCAATACAGTTGCAGCAATCTCGAACATTCTGATGAGACGACCTCGAAGCGAATTCGTTCAAAACCATGGGCTTAGGTCCATTTATGGAGGCCCATTCAGCGAAGAAATCTATCGCGTTTTCAAGTCTGAGTTCGGAGTACACGGTCTTGTTGAAGGCTACGGAATGTCTGAGATTCCTGGAGTTCTCAGCAACCCAATAGATAGCCCAAAAATCGGGAGCATCGGGTTGCCATGCCAGCATCCGATCGATAACACAACGTTTGCTAAATTACGCATCGTTGACGACTATGGTAAGGATGTTCCAGTTGACGTGCCAGGAAATTTACTAGTTAAGAACCTCCTCGTCATGCAGGGCTACTTTCGCGATCCAAAACTTACAGCAGAGGCATTCAGTGGGGATTGGTTTATAACTGGCGATGTTGTTCGCCGCGACGCTGATGGCTTTTATTGGTTCATCGCCCGAAGCAAAGACATCATTCGGCGTAGAGGTGAAAACATATCGGGTGCAGAAATTGATCGTATTGTTAACGAGCACCCAGATGTGCTGATGTCTGCGGCCATCGCTGTCCCATCGCCATTCGGTGAGGACGATATCTTGGTTGCTTTAGTCGTGCGTGTTGGACAAACGTTAACACCAGCAGACATTCGCAATTGGTGTGAGAACAGACTAGCCCGCATCAAGGTCCCTCGTTACATTGCAATCGTACCCACCCTTCCACATAATCAATCGTTTCGAGTTGAAAAGTTTAAGTTAAAAGCAAATAGCGATACTCTTATTTCCTCTGCAGTAGATTTTGATTCGAATAATTCAATTTCTTGCAGATAATGCTTTTGAATCTACCAAATATAAAAAATGGAGACACCAAAATGATTAAATTCTCTTTATATCTGAAATCCACATTCGCCGTCATCGGACTTATAGCCCACATAGCCGCCTCTGCACAAGAATATCCGAATAGACCAGTTAAGATTGTTGTGTCTTTCCCAGCAGGTAGCGGAAGCGATATTTATACACGAATCATTGCCGAGGATTTCCGTATTGAAATGAACCATAGCTTTGTCGTGGAAAACAGAGCTGGCGCATCAGGACAAATTGGTAGTGCATATGTTGCGAAATCTGCTCCCGATGGTTATACCCTACTCATGACAAGCAACACAGCACACGCTGCTAACCCTTCCTTGTTCAAGAAGCTTCCCTATGACCCCGTTGCCGACTTCACTGGCATAGGTAGAGTTTTATATATGCCTTATTTGCTTGTCGTCTCCAAGAACTCACCGATCACCTCTGTTAAGGATCTTATTGAACGGGCACGCACCAAGCCTAATTCATTAAATTATGCCTATGGCAACAGTTCTGCTCAGGTGCTCTCAGCTGCATTTGGGCGCCAAGCGCAGATTATCTCGGTTGCGATCCCATATAAAAGCGTGCCATCAGCACTTACAGATTTGATTGGTGGCTCGGTTGACTACGCTTTCAGTGATGTTTCAACGGTGATGCCTCTACTGCAAGCCGGAAATATTCGTGCGATTGGATTTAGCCTTTTGCAGCGGTCCCCTCAGTTACCAAACGTTCCTTCGATCGCCGAGACGCAAGGTATGGAAGGATTTGAGTTGACATCGTGGGTAGGGCTTGTTGCTCCCGCTGGAACACCTGAAAATATCGTGAATAAAATTAATGCGCAACTTCGAAAAACACTAGCTAAGCCCCAAGTAAGAGACAAGCTCATAGGCATGGGTGCTGAAGTTGTTCCTTCTTCACCTATTGAAATGGACGATTTCATCAAGCAACAACTAGTCAACTGGGGTACTAAGATCCGTGCAGCTGGTATCCTGCCAGAGTGAAAATGACTTCAATTTGAAACAAAAAATAAAGGAAGAAATTATGGCAAAGCGAAAAGAACTCAGATCAAATATCGCTTGGAGTACTAAAACACAAATTGGTGTTTATGGATACGACCTATGCGAGGACCTTATTGGCAAGGTTACTTTGGGGAACATGGCATTTCTAGAGATTATGGGTCGACTTCCAACTCCAGATGAGTCAAAAATGTTCGAAGCAATCGCAGTTACACTTGTTGAACACGGTGTAAACCCATCCAGTCTTGCAGCTCGCTTAACCTACGATGGCGCTCCGGAATCTCTTCAAGCCGCTGTTGCAGCAGGTTTGCTGGGACTAGGTAATGTTTTTGTAGGCTCAATGGAAACCGCTGCACAAATGCTATGGTCAGCGCTGCAAGATCAGCCCGATACCGTGCCACTTGAACCAATCGCCGAACGTATTGTTGATCACCACTTATCTTCCCAGACAATCATTCCAGGTATTGGTCATCCAAAGCACAAACCGGTAGATCCACGAGCCGTTCGGCTTATGTCACTTGCGCGTGAGTATGGCTACGTAGGTCGTTATGTTCAGTTGATGGAACTCATCACTGTTGTTGGCGAAAAGGCCTACAAAAGACCCTTGCCAATGAACGCAACTGGGGCTATTGGCTCTATTTGTTGTGAGCTTGGTTTTCCTCTCAGCATTGTGAGGGGAGTAGGTGTCATGGCACGAGCTGTTGGCCTAGTTGGTCATATTTTAGAAGAATCGAAATCTCCAATTGGTTATGAAATCTATATGAGAACCGATGATGAGGCCACAATTGACATTATCGGTAAGTTACGGAAAGACAGATAATGTCAATTCCGAAGGATAAACCTTCACTCTCGAGCCTAGGCAAAAAAGCGCCTACTCAACCCTACACTTACAAAATACCAAAACCGCGACCCGAATGGTTGGCCTTGTATAGTGAAAATGCTATCGAACCGCAATTGCCTATCATCGACGCACACCATCATCTGTGGGGTGAGCAAGAGGGATACCTGTTAGACGACTTTGTTGCTGATATAACTCGCGGACACCGCGTAGTGGCAACAATCTTCGTTCAATGTCAATGGAGTTACAGGACTAAAGGCCCCAAATCATTGATGCCTATCGGAGAAACTGAACGTGTCAGAGACATTTCCGAAGAGGCCGTACGGCGTAAGATTCCTGTCGACATTTGTGCTGGCATTATCGGCTTTGCTGACATGGGATTAGGCGATTTGGTTGAACCCGTACTACAAGCCCATGTCGAGGCTGGGGGCGGACGTTTCCGAGGAGTTCGTCATAGCACTACAAATGACCCAGGTATCGTTAGCCATTTCTTTGGTCCTACCGTGCCAGATCTTCTCATGCGCGAATCATTCCAGCGCGGGCTTTCTAAAGTGCAAGCTGCGGGCCTAACTTTCGATGCATGGATTTATTTCAAACAGATTCCACAATTAACCACTATTGCTCGTGCTTTTCCGGATCTGAAGATTGTTCTAAACCATCTAGGTGCACCACTTGGTGTTGGTCCATACCAAGGTCGAAGGAAAGAAGTATTTCAAACATGGCGCGCAACATTGAAGGAACTTTCTAGTTGCCCAAATGTCTATATCAAGATTGGGGGGCTGGGTATGGTTCTAACAGGTTTCGATTTCCATCATCAACCAATGCCACCGAACTCGCAGAACTTGGCTGAACACTGGACTCCTTATGTACATACTGCAATCGAATTGTTCGGCGCATCGCGCTGCATGTTCGAAAGCAACTTTCCTGTGGACAAGGTGATGTGTGATTACACGGTGTTGTGGAACGCATTCAAGCACATCACAGCTGGAGCTTCCTCGCAAGAAAGGCACGACCTTTTTGGAAAAACTGCTGCAACATTTTATCGACTCAACTTACCCAATTTAAATTAAGGACACAAATAATATGAATAAATTTTTTGTAGTGATGCTTGTAGCCGTTTTTACGATGACATCTTGGACAAGCACCAAGGCTCAGGACTTCCCTCTACGCACAGTTCGCATCATCGCGCCATATCCGCCTGGAGGTACTGCCAATCTAGTGGGGCGCCTGCTATCCGACAAACTGCAGCAGATGTGGGGACAAACTGTCTTGGTTGAAAATCGCCCTGGTGCTGGCGGCACCATTGGCGCAACGTTGGTTGCTAAATCGTTACCCGACGGTTATACATTGGTATTGATCGACAGTGGCCCTATTGTTGTGGCGCCCCACAATAGCCAGGTGACAATGAATTTTGATCCACTCAAGGATTTGGTGCCAGTAGCGGAGGTAATTCAGTTGGCACCCGTTATTGCAGTACGCAACGGCTTGGGCATCAATGATTCATCTGACTTGTTAACAATGATTAAGGCTAAGCCAAACGGTCTAAACAATGCGCTAACCGCTCAGGGTGGCTTTGGTCATGTAGTGTCTTCCGCCTTGGCCAAGGCGGCCGGTGGCACAATGAATGATGTACCTTATCAGGGTGCTGGTCCAGCAGTTCTGGATTTCATGGCTGGGCGTGTCGACGTGATGGTGGGTGTGGCTCTGAACGTTGTCGCTCAGCATGAGGCACAGGGCAACTTCCGTATCATTGCCGCTCTAACTGAAAATAGGATTGACTTACGCCCGAATATTCCGACCGTAAAAGAAGTTCTGCCATCTTTCGCCATTAGCGCATGGTTCGGCTTGTTTGCCCCAGCAGGCACTCCCGAAGTGGTTATCGAAAAAATCAGTCGTGACGTCGCTACCGTAATAGCAACCCAAGCCTTTGAGGAATTCCGTACACGCAACCTGATGCTCAAAGCGCAAACTTTCAATCGGCGTGATTTTGTCTCAAAAGTTCGCGCTGATTACGAGATTTGGTCACGCCTAGTTCGCGAAAGCGGTATCAGTTCCAAATGAGTTGTTATGTGACTAAACAATGCTCTAAGTTGAGACAATACAAATAAGAGTTTAGTGAGCCCCAAATCAGTTCGAGCCCCGCGCGTAGCTGACCTGCCCCCTGCCAGCCGTACCAGCATAAAGTTTGTGAAGTCCGTCACCATGGAGAATGACGGGCATGAAGAAGAGCAGATTTACGGACGAACAGA
>Ga0214919_10000714_pt1 | contig 56933 bp, 18 predicted proteins | sample LL1503_MetaG_FD_177994 | JGI IMG/M metagenome (GOLD analysis project Ga0214919, IMG submission 177994) | Freshwater microbial communities from Lake Lanier, Atlanta, Georgia, United States - LL-1503 | ecosystem: Environmental > Aquatic > Freshwater > Lake | place: USA: Georgia | collected... | reverse complement strand
GCATTCAAGGTACACAGGGTGTAATAGGTTATACAGGTAGTCAGGGTATACAGGGTATTCAGGGCTTCCAGGGATATGTAGGTAGCGCAAGTACAGCCACAGGATACACAGGCAGTCAAGGTAATCCAGGTACACCAGGTACTAGTGTAAAAATAGTTGGATCTGTATCAACTTCATCATCTTTAGTTATTCCGTGGACAGGTGATATAGGTGATGGGTATATTGTGTCCTATGATGGACATTTATGGATATGGACAGATCCAGATTGGACAGATGTTGGACAAATAATTGGATATACTGGAAGTATTGGATATACAGGTTCACAAGGAATTCAAGGTACTGACGGACTACAAGGAATTCAGGGCACTGATGGATTACAGGGCATACAAGGTACTGATGGACTACAAGGCATTCAGGGCACCGATGGACTACAGGGTATTCAAGGTATACAAGGTACTGATGGACTACAGGGTATTCAAGGTATACAAGGAACTGATGGACTACAGGGCATTCAAGGTATACAAGGTGCTAATGGTATAAGCACAAGTTTATTCTTATATAAAGCCAATATAAGTAATATCTCGGGTAATCCAAGTAATGGTTATATTCTTTGGAATACCAATACACAGATTGATGCAACGTCAATCAACATTAGTCATATAACAAGAGACGGTACAGACATAGATGTGTTCTTAGCATTGCTTCTAGCATCTGAAACCATTCTGATACAAGATCAAGATAATAGTACCAATTATCAAGAGTTTTTTATAACCGGAGCTCCTACAAATAACTCAGTATATTGGACAGTACCAGTTAGTTTAACAAGATCAAATGGAGATGGCACCATTAACTACGGTGCTGATCAACATTTAATGTTGGCGTTAGTTAGTCGAGGTACTCAAGGAACACAAGGTGTAATTGGTTATACAGGTAGCCAAGGTATACAGGGTATTCAAGGTATAGTTGGATATGTTGGTAGTCAAGGTATACAAGGTGTAATTGGTTATACAGGTAGCCAGGGTATACAGGGTATTCAAGGTATAGTTGGATATGTCGGTAGTCAAGGTATACAAGGTACAAATGGCCTACAAGGTATACAGGGTATTATAGGTTATACCGGTAGCCAAGGTATACAGGGCAGCGACGGCCGTCAAGGTATACAGGGTATTATAGGTTATACCGGTAGCCAAGGTATACAGGGTATTGTAGGATATGTTGGTAGTCGTGGTGATATTGGTTTTACAGGTAGTTTAGGCCCACAGGGTTACCAAGGACCACAAGGCAATCCGGGTAGTACGGGTAGTCAAGGTATACAAGGTACAGATGGGGTTCAGGGCATACAAGGACAACGTGGATTTGTTGGTAGTCAAGGCATACAAGGATTGCAAGGCACACAAGGTATACAAGGTATTGTAGGGTATACAGGTAGCCGTGGACCACAGGGTATTCAAGGTATACAAGGTACAGGTATACAAGGTGCTACTGGCGCCCAAGGTCCAGCAGGTCCACCAGGTACAGGCGGCACCGGCGGCGGGGGCGGCGGTAGTTATAACTTAGATGGAGGCTATCCGTTTACAAATTATGGTGGAATTGCCAGTTTAGATGCAGGCGGAGTATCTTGATAAATACCTCTGAGCAGTTATAAAAGGCAAAAATGGCAGTACAAATCCAATTTAGACGGGGAACAGCATTTGAATGGCATTCCGTTAATCCCAAATTAGCTGAAGCAGAAATGGGAATTGAAACCGATACCAATTTGTTTAAAATTGGAGACGGTATACACTATTGGGATGATTTAGACTACGGCGGTATACGCGGTTATACTGGGTCTGCAAGCACATCTACATTTAGTATGGCTGTTTCTAACGTGCTTTACGTTAGTAAAAGCGGTAATGATGCCAACGACGGGCGCAGCCTTTCACAAACAAAACTTACAATTGCATCAGCAGTGGCAGCATCTACAAGAGGCACCACTATTTTTGTTAAAAGTGGCGATTATACTGAAATTACTCCTATTACAGTACCTGATTTTGTCTCTATTATAGGTGATAATCTAAGATCTGTTAACGTTAGACCCACTACCTCCACACATGATATATTCTATGTCAATAACGGTGTATATATTGCACATATGACATTTAAAGATCATCAATCTCCAGCTGCTGCAATATCATTTAATCCAGACGGTAGTGCCGGTGTTATTTCTACAAGCCCATACGTACAAAATTGTACAAGTATGACCACAGACGGTACGGGTATGCGTGTAGATGGCAATTATGCTCTTGGAACTAAGAGTATGGTTGTTGATGCATTTACACAATACAATCAAGGTGGTATTGGTATACATATGCTTAATAGCGGATACACACAGTTAGTTTCTGTGTTTACTATTTGTTGTGATAAAGGTATATTATGCGAATCAGGCGGATTTTGCTCTATTACAAATAGTAATAGCAGTTTTGGTAATTATGCTCTATATGCTGACGGTGTAGGTGCTGTAAAATACACAGGTAAAGTAAATGGAGATAAAAGTGGTAGAACATTTGTTATAGATAATCTAAGTCAAAAGCCCAGTATTGGTGATGCAATAAGTTTTGGAGATGGTAATTATTATACCATTGCATCAAGTACCGTATTTAAAACTGGTAATGTTGATATAACATATCCAGTGCTTACCGCAGAAGATGCAGGGTTAAGAAATGACAGACAAACTATACTTAATGAAAAATCAAAATTACAAGTTTTAACAATTAATCATATTTTAGAAACATTTCCAGGCTTTGACTTTAATCAATTCAAATGCAGTAGAGATGTAGGTACAATTTTAGAATGTGTATGCTATGATATGGTATTGAACACAAATTATCAAAGTGTTCTAGCAGGTACAAGTTATTATAGAGCAGCATCGTCTACAGTAATCACTACTCAATTAACTGAAACATTAAATGCTGTAACTTTCTTAAAAACTAAAGTATTAGAATTACTCGAATATGGAACTGATTCCTATACTCGAATATCCAATTCGTTTGATATAATATTGAATATTATAGAATATGGATTAGGAGTTGCACCAGCGTATGTATTCAATCCTCCTACTGGTTCACCTACTCATACACAAAATGCTGTACTTCAATTGCAGGCCAATAAAAGTTTTATTGCTGAAGAAACAGTAACTTATGTTAGCAACTTTAGTTATAATACATCTACTTGCTATAGAGATACTGGACTAATTGTTGATAGTATAGCCTTTGATTTGTTGTATGGCGGCAATAGTCAAAGTGCATTTGCAGGTCTACAATATTGGAATAAAACAGGCTATGTTGGTGATATTGCCAACGAATTAACAACTACTACTGCTGCTATATCTTATCTTAAAGATGCAATGGCAACTATTGCACTTGATTCAGGTAGGCTTGGAGCTCGCGATTCTGTTAATGATAATTTTGATAGAATTTTAGATATTATTAATAATGGAACAATAGGGATCACAGATTCCATTGTTCCAAATGATGGAGTTTCTACAGATCCTGATATAAATGGTGCCTATAATGATATTATAGCAAATAAAACAACATTACAAAATGATACTATTGCATGGATTACTACTAATTATCCAGATTTTACCTACAATACATCTACTTGTTATAGAGATGTAGGATATATTATTGATAGTGTAGCATTTGACTTGTTGCACACCGGTAATAGACAAAGCACAATGAGTGGAGTTTATTATTATGGATTTAATACTGATAGCACCGCTACTGTAATTGCCAATGAAATTCCACAGACCACAGCAGCATATAATTTTATTAAATCCTTAACATCAGATATAATTGTAGGTAATGTAATTACTGCTACATATCAGCTTGCAGTAAGTCAAGTTGTTTCAGCTAGTACAGGCACAAGAGCAGAAGTTTTAGAAGTTACTAAAAAACTAACTACCATAACAAATATCATTAACTATGGTCCAACATTTGCTCCTCCACATGTTCCTATTGGATTAACTCCAAATACTTCTACAAATGTAGAAAATGCATTTCAATTATTAATAGATAATAGAACGTTTATACAAGCAGAAACAGTGGCATTTGTTAATACCAATTATGTTGGATTAACATACAGCACTGCTACGTGTAAACGAGATGTAGTATATATCATTGATGCAGTGAGCTACGATTTGCTCTACGGTGGTAATAGTCAAACTGCTGTGGCTGCAGATTCATATTATGATGGTGCTGTATTTAGAATATCAGATACTGAAAAATTAGCTACAATTGCTGCCTATGATTTTATTAAAACAATTGTTGATGATGTAGTAGTAGATAATCCTATAACTGCATTACAAATGATATTCCCGCAAGACACAAGTAATGACCCAGGTGATCAAGGAGATTCAGATCGAGCACAATCATTAATTGATATTGTTGCTAATATTGTAGAAAATGCGTATTCAAGTACAGTTACATTGCAACAAGCATTGGCTACAGTTGTACTTGATAATACACCTGTAACTTTCCAACAATTTAGTTTAATTCAAAGTTCTGCACATAATTTTGAATGGATTGGAGCAGGAACAAATATCAATGCTGCATTACCTTATTTAGGTGGAGAACCCATTACTGAAAATCAAGCAGTGGCTGTCAATGGTGGTAAAGTATACTATACAGGTACAGACCAAAAAGGAGATTTCCGAATAGGTAATGACCTAGTAATAAATAACAACATAGGAACAATCTCTGGAAGAACGTTTACAAAGAGTCTGTTTGCGGTTATGACACCGTATATTTTGGCAATTGGAAAATAAAATATGGCAACCGCAACATTACCTTTAAATTCGTTTAAAACAAAAGCATTTGAACTTACAGATACTACTCAAACCATTTATACTACCCCCGACGGTGTTACCACTATTGTACTAGGAGCACAGGCTACTAATATTGGTGCAACTCCGGTTACTGTAAAATTCACTTTGGTAAAAAATGCTACGGAATTTGTTATGCTTAAAGATTTTGAAATACCAGTCAATGATGCTTGTGAAGTTACAACGGGCAAGTTGGTAATCGAATCAGGTGCATCGGTTACAGCCAGTGCAGGCGCAAATAATTGTGTTAATTTAGTTTTAAGCATATTAGAAACCAGCAATGAGTAAAAGTAGATTATTCAGCGGTAAGATAAAAAAATTAAGCGGTGGCAATCTCACCGTTGATCGCTATGAATATTTAGATGCAAGTCAAGCTGAACCAGACCTTGGTCTGCCATTAGTCGACGGTGCATTATTATTTGCAAATACTAATAGTGGTATAAGAGTTTGGTCTGAGACTATAACCATAAACACCACTACAGGTCAATTATTAATACTTGAGCCTACACAATCAACATCAACAACCACAGGTGCATTGGTAGTCACTGGTGGCGCCAGTGTTGGCAAAAATTTATGGATAGGACAAAATTTGCATGTTGACGGTACCGCATATCTTAATAATGCAGAAGTTCTTTCAACAGCAAGTGGCTTTTCCAGTGTATTAGGTGTTTCGGTAGTTAATCAAACACTGCACGTTCGTTCATCAATAAATTCAACATCAACAACCACAGGTTCTTTAACAGTAGATGGTGGAGTTGGTATTGGTTTAGATGTATGGGTGGGTGGAGACATTTATACTCGCGGACAGCAAGTACTTACTACTGCTACTGTTAATGACTATGCTAATCAAACAGCAATTACAGCGGGCACTGATACCGCAGTAAGTACCAGTACAGGTAATATTACAATTTGGAACACAAGTAATTTACAAACTGTTACTGATAGAGGTAATTCAACCACTAATGCAATTTTAATAACCAATGCAACTTCTGCATCAACGACTGACTCGGGTGCATTACAAGTTGTTGGTGGTGTTGGTATAGGTGGAGATTTATTTGTAGGTGGTCAAATTGTTGCACAAAGTTTAACCATTGAATATACCACTATAACAACTACTATAGTTGAAACCGATGATATAATTCGAACATATAATAATACAGAATCGTTATCAACTGATTCCGGTGCTTTACAAATAACAGGCGGCGCTGGCATTGGTGGAAATTTATATGTTGGTGGTTCTTTAAATGTAACTGCCACTAGCTATGTTAATAGTTTTGAAATAATAACAACTGGAACTATTGCCGAGTTTGCATATCTTGGACCTCAAGGACTACAAGGTATACAGGGCACACAAGGTATTCAAGGTATTCAAGGTATCCAAGGCACTGATGGATTACAAGGTATTCAAGGATTAGACGGCCTACAGGGTATACAAGGTATACAAGGTACAGAGGGTAGTCAGGGTATCATTGGTAGTCAAGGTATTGGCGGAAGCCAAGGTATACAAGGTACTGATGGATTACAGGGTATACAGGGTATTGTAGGTTATACAGGTAGCCAAGGTACTGATGGACTACAGGGTATACAGGGTATTGTAGGTTATACAGGTAGCCAAGGTACTGATGGACTACAGGGTATACAGGGTATTGTAGGTTATACAGGTAGCCAAGGTATACAGGGTATTGTAGGTTATACAGGTAGCCAAGGTATTCAAGGTATTCAAGGACCGTCTGCTAGTCAAGGTATTCAGGGTATAGGCGGTTATACAGGTAGTCAGGGTATTCAAGGTATTCAAGGTATTACTGGTAGCTTTACAGGAACAACTTCTGAAATTGTATATATTACAAATACTACATCAGCAACATCTACTAATTCAGGCGCTTTACAGGTTGTAGGCGGAGTTGGGGTTGGAGGAGATTTATGGGTCGGCGGTGAGATTGTTGCACAAAAATTAACCATCCAATATACAACGGTAACCACTACACTTGTAGAAACAGATGATATAATTCGAACATTAAATACCACCAATGCAATAACCACTTCATCGGGTGCTTTACAAATCGCTGGTGGTGCTGGAATTGGTGGTGATTTATGGTTAGGTGGAGTATTATATCAAAATGGAACTCCAGTATTATCTACAGCTACTATTAATCAATACGTAACTCCTACAGTAATAACAGCAGGCACAGATACCGCAGTAAGTACAAGTACAGGTAATATTACAATTTGGAATACTAGTACACTAGATAGTATTACTGGTAGAGGTAATACAACTAGATATACTATAAGAATTGATAATACCCTTACTAGTACATCCTCATTTTCTGATAATGCATTTTATGTAGCAGGCGGTATTGGTGGCAATAGTGGTTTTAATATCAACGGCGATGGGTATTTACATGGCAATTTAAATGTTAGTGGTTATATTACTGGTACCAATGTAACGTTAAATGTTCTGTCTGCTAATAGTGCTACATTCTATGGTGATGTAACAGGTAGTGGTGCATTGTATGCAGGTGTTCTTGGATATACTCCATTTGCACAAACAATGGCTCAATTTACTGGTGATCTTAATGATTACATGGAGATTAATGTCCAGAACATTAATTCTGGTGCTTGGGCTAGTACCGATATTGTAGCATCAGCAGATAATGTTACTGATAGTAATGCATTTATTGACATGGGTATTACCAGCAGTGGCTGGGACGGAACAGCACCTGGTAGTTTTGGAAATAATCTTGGTCCAAACGATGGTTATTTACTTGTTGGACATAGTGAGTACGCAACTGCTGGTCATTTAGTAATTGGTACATTATCCAGCCAAACCAGTGTTAAGATTGTAGTAGCAGGTGAAAATTCAGAATACCTCACCGCGGTATTTAATACAGCAACTACTCAATCAATATCAACTACTACAGGTGCATTGGTAGTGCGTGGTGGATTGGGTATCGGCGGCGCAATTAATGCCATGACCACCAGCTATATTGCTGGTTCAAGAATATTAACTGCGGTTGACTTAGAAACTGTTACACATACTGCCACATATATTACTAATAATCCTGGAAGTGTATCTGGATTAACTACAATTGCGGGAACAAGTACAGTATATGGAACTTACGACTTTGGCGGTGTAAGTGATATTTGGACATTTAACGATTATAATACTGGAACAAACACTGGCTATTATAGTATACATGATGCATCAACTCAACCTGCATTTATTGTTTATATTGGTTTCAGTAATATTACAGATTTTAATCGTATTGTATTGAATATTAATTATACACAGTTGTCTGGCCATACACAGGATATTGATTTATACAACTATGCTCAAACTCAATGGGATACATTTACTACCTATTCTGGTTCTCCAGGGTGGTTTGAATTTATTCTTGGTACAATTGATTCGGCAGTATATATCTCAGATGGCAAAGTTAGTGCTAGAATTTATCATGTTAATTTTGGTAATACAGCACATAGAACATGGATTGATTACGTTGCCCTTGAAAAGAGTAGTCAAGGTGGACAAGGACCACGTGGTGCTACCGGTACACAGGGCACACAGGGTATACAAGGTATTGTAGGTTATACTGGTAGCCAGGGAATTCAAGGTATACAAGGCATTCAGGGTATACAAGGTATTGTAGGTTATACTGGTAGCCAGGGCATACAAGGCACCGATGGGTTGCAAGGCATTCAGGGTATACAGGGTATTGTAGGATACACTGGTAGCCAAGGTATTCAAGGTATTACTGGTAGCTTTACTGGCACAACTTCTGAAATTGTATATATTACAAATACCACATCGGCAACATCTACTAATTCAGGTGCTTTACAAGTTATAGGTGGAGTTGGCATTGGTGGTAATTTGTATGTTGGCGGTGAAATTGTTGCACAAAAAATAACTGTTCAACTTACAACAATTACTACTACTTTAGTAACCACTGATGATATTATTAGCACATATAATACTACTCAGTCATATTCGACTATTTCTGGTGCTTTACAAATAGCAGGCGGTGCTGGCATTGGTAGAGATTTATGGGTTGGTGGCAACGCTTATGCCGATGGAGCAATTGTTTTAACCAGCGCTACAGTTAATCAATACGCCAGTCAAACAGCAATTACAGCAGGCACTGATACTGCTATTAGTACCAGCACTGGTAATATTACAATATGGAATACTAGTACTTTCCAAAGTATTACAAATAGGGGATCATCTACCAATCAAGCTATTAGTATTTCTAATTTAACAGTATCAACTTCAACAAACACAGGTGCTTTAGTTGTTGCTGGTGGCGTTGGTATTGGCGGTAATTTAAATGTAGGTGGTAATTTAAATGTAATAGGTATTCTTACCGCAAGCAATTTTGTTGGTACATTTACAGGATCTGTAAGTGGAACTGCTGATTCAGCACTTTATATAACTGGCGGCGGCCCTGGACAATTATTATATCAAACTTCTACTAATGCTACAGGATTTGTTAGTACAGGTACCACTGGCAGTATTTTAGTAAGTTATGGTACAGATTCTCCACGTTTTCAAAATACATTAACATTAACCGGAACCAATCAGGCATCATCAACTAACTCAGGTGCATTACAAGTTGCAGGCGGAGTTGGGATTGGCGGCGATTTATATATTGGTGGACTTCTATTTTCAGGTGAACAACGAGTCGTTGCTACTACTATAACAGCAGGTACAGATACAGCAATTAGTAGCAGTACTGGTGCAATTACAATTTGGAATACCAGTACACTACAAACCGTTACTGACCGTGGACATACTACTACCAACGCAATATCAATTACTGATAATACTAATACCACATCAACTAACACAGGTGCGTTAACAGTAGGAGGCAGTGTTGGAGTTGGTGGTAATTTAAATGTAGCAAGTAAGGTAAAAATTGGTGCAAATTTAAACGAAACATTATTACCTAATGTTCCTTTACAAGTCACTGGTGACATTAATAATTCTTTACAAGTTAATATACAAAATCTTAGCCCCTATGCATTTGCCAGCACAGATTTAGTATTAACTTCTAACATTGGTACTGATACTGATTATTATATAAATCTTGGTATTAATAATGATGCTTACTCAACTCCTGATTTTGGAATAACAAACGCAAATGATGGATACCTTATTAACAAAGGTCAAAATTTAGTTATTGCTACTGCTAATACCAATACAAATATTGAATTCTGGACAGAAGGAACCGCATTGTCAGGCGTACCTACTGACTTTGGCGCCACTACTGCTACTCATGTAATGACCATGAATAAGACTGGTGTGTCTATATATTCTGCCACTAGTTCTACAACTAGTGCCACTGGTGCATTAACTGTTGCAGGCGGCGTTGGTATTGGTGGTGATTTAAATGTTGCAGGAGCATTTTATGTTACAGGACAACTGTTCATAAGTGGGCAAGAACGCGGCGTTGGTTATACCGGTAGTGTAGGGTATACTGGTAGTAGAGCATATACCGGTAGTCAAGGTTATACTGGTAGTCAAGGCACCCAGGGTGAACAAGGATTCCGAGGATACACTGGTAGCCAGGGTATACAAGGCACCCAGGGATTACAAGGTATTACTGGTTATACTGGTAGTCAAGGTATACAGGGCATACAAGGTATACAAGGTCTCACCGGCCAAGGAGTGCAGGGTATACAAGGCATACAAGGTTATACTGGTAGCCTAGGATATTCAGGTAGCAAGGGCGATGCTGGTACTAGTGTTGTAATTAAAGGTAGTACATCAACATATTCTCTATTACCAGGTTATCAAATCCCGCCAACTCCTATGGATTATACAGGATTTACTGGTGATGGCTATATAACACAAGATAATGGCTATTTAAATGTTTGGGACGGTACTGTATGGGTTCCAGTAGGCCAATTCATTGGTTATACCGGTAGTCAGGGTATTCAAGGTATAGCTGGTTATCAAGGATCTGATGGATTACAAGGTATACAAGGTATACAAGGACTTCAAGGTATACAGGGTATACAAGGTATTCAAGGTACCGATGCTAATGTTCAAGGTATACAGGGTATACAAGGTATACAAGGAGTCCAAGGTGTACAAGGTATTATGGGCGAAAGCTCCTACACTTATTCTATTGATGCTCCACCATTCCCTGTACCTGGCGATCGTTGGTTTAACACCAATTATGGTATTGAACTTGTTTATACCGATGACGGTGATAGTGTTCAATGGATTGAAATATCCGCCAGCGGGTTCCAAGGACAACTTGGCTATACAGGTAGTCAGGGTAGTACTGGTACCAGCGTTGTTATTGTAGGAACAACATCTACATATACAAGTTTACCAGGTTATCCAGGTAGCTATACAGGTGCATTTAATGATACCTATGTAACCACAGATACCGGCCACATGTGGGTATGGAACGGAGCCGTATGGTTAGATGTTGGAAATATTATTGGTTGGTCAGGTAGTGCTGGCTACACAGGTAGTCAGGGCGATCTAGGTGATCCTGGACCTATGGGGTCAATTGGTTATGTAGGTAGTCAGGGATGGATTGGTAGTAGAGGTGCAACAGGGTACTGGGGTAGTAGAGGTTATACTGGTAGTCAAGGACAGAAGTCAGGCTTTCAATATACGTTTGAGTCAACTACTACTATACTAACTTCATTAGTAAATGGTTCTATTAGATATAATAGTGCATCAGTGGCTTCAGTTACTGCTATATATATAGATACCAACGATATATATGGAGCAGATCTTACATCCTGGGTTGCTTCCATGGGTGCTAGTTCAAATTCAGTAAAAGGATATTTAGAAGTTAAGAATAATTCTAATCTTAACAGTTTAACCAATGTATTTGCTATATTGTCTGTTGTTGATAATTCAGGCTTCTATACATTAAATTCAGAGTATATTACTGGTGATCGAATTCCGGCGGCAGCGGATCCATTGGTTGTATCTTTTGGAAGAACTGGTGATATTGGATATACAGGTAGCACAGGAACTGCTGCTACTGTACAACTTGGAACAGTTACAATCAGTGGAACTACATCTAGTATTTCTAACTCGGGAAATTTTGGTCAAGCTGTATTAAACTTTGTATTACAAACAGGATATACTGGTAGTGCAGGTGCAGGGTTTGTTGGTAGTTTTGGTTATACTGGTAGTCAGGGTAATTTTAGTAGCGCAGTACAAGTATTCAATACTATTACATCGTCAACTTATACATTAACATTATCAGATGCTGGAGATTTATTAAAATTAAATAGCACCATTCCTATTACCATAACGGTGCCCGAAGAAGGGTCAGTGAACTTCCCAATTGGTAGTCGTCTAGATTTAGAACAGGTTGGTATAGGTGGAGTTACTGTAGTTGGAGATACCGGAGTTACAATCGTATCCACAGATTATCCTATACTAAACACTCAATACAGTTTAGGGTCATTGGTAAAAACTAATTCCAATGAATGGTTATTTGTTGTACCAACTGGTGGCCAAGGATATACCGGTAGCACTGGTTATATTGGATCAGCTGGATATGCGGGAAGTTTTGGATATACTGGAAGTATAGGCGGATTTAATGCTGTACAAGCATTTAATGTACAAACAGGTACTACATATACATTAGTATCTGGTGATGCTGGATATTTGGTAGAAGTAAACAATGCCATAGGAACCACAGTAATTATTCCACGTGATATCGATGTTAGTTTTGCAGTTGGGCAACGTGTTGACATTCAACAATTTGGAGCAGGATCTGTAACAATATCTCCATATTCTGGTGCAGTTACACTACGTTATACTGATTTTCCTATATTAAATCAGCAATATGCCATTGGTTCTTTGATAAAAATTGGTGTTAATGAATGGACTTGGGTTGGACCTGCTACAGCATCTAATGGATTTACTGGTTCAATGGGTGCAATGGGACCATCAGGAAATAACGGGTTCGTGGGTAGTAAAGGAGATACCGGTGCATCCGGAGTTAGTCCATACTATTCTGTCATAACTGGTGCTGCTGGTTGGTACCTACCATAAATACGTACAGTTAACACATTTAAGGAATACTAAACATGGCTGGAAATTCATCCCCAATTTTTTCAAGAGTAGGAGACATACAGGGCGGTGTATTGATCGTTAACTCTTCTACTAACTCTGCTGTTGCGGACTTTGCAGGTACAGGTACATATGTTGTTCCAGTTTTTACAGCAGATCTTACCAATGGCGGGTTTATACAAAGATTAAGATTTAAAGCCAAAGCAGATGGTGCTAATGTAGCAACAGTGGCTCGTATATGGATTAATGAAGGTGTATTAAACGTTGTATCTCCATTAACTACTCCTGGTACACCTACTGGTACTCCAAGTGCATCTGGCGGAACATTAAGCACTGGTACATTTTATGCTAAAATTCAAGCAATTGATCAATGGGGTGGATTAAGTAATCAATCAGCTGAATCTAGTGCAGTTAACGTAGTTGGACCATTGGGTTCAATAAGTTGGTCATGGGCAGGTGTCAGTGGAGCAGTTAGCTATCGTATATATACTGGACCTATATCCCAGGGAGAATATGTTTATTTTTCTTCAACACTTACTACCTTTACACAAACCGTGCCTATTATAGCAGGACAGTTGGCAAGCCCTGCAGATTATGTGGTTAATAATATGTTTTATGGTGAATTGTCATTGCCTGCTACGGTAGCAACTATCAATGCTGCTACAATAGAACTTGATTATCCAATGAACTTGGCATTACCACCGGGATACAGAGTATTTGTTGGCCTAGGACAAAACGTGGCCACAGGTTGGTATGTAATGGGTATAGGTGGAAAGTATTAATCTATGTTAGATATAAGCCATCTTGCTGGTAATCCTAAATATGATCTACAGGTGTTTAATGCTAATTCTCCTGTAGCTGGTGCAAACTGGGTTACATGGGTTAAACCGCGTGGCATTAACTTTGTACAATTTTTTGTATTTGCAGGTGGCGGCGGAGGTGGTAGTGGCGTACTAGGTGCAGTTAGTGCCGCAGCAGGTGGTGGTGGTGGAGCGTCATGTTCTCCATCTATTGTTACATTTCCAGCATGGGCCCTACCTGATGTATTATATATCTCAGTGGGTAATGGCGGGCTAGGCGGAACAGCAGTTTTAACCACTGCTGGTAATGGCGTAGCAGGTACAGCTGGTATTAATAGTTATGTTGCTATATATCCCGACACAGCTCTAAATGCTAATAACTTATTAATTAGAGCAAATGGTGGCGGCGGTGCAGGTGGAGGTACTGGTGCTACTGCTGGTACCGCTGGTGCATTAGCTGCACAGGTTACTGTAGCACAGGCCCCTTTATGTACGCTTGGAACATTCTTTTCATCTGCTGCTAATAGCCTTAACACTGCTGGCGTTATTGGTGCTATAGGTGGTGCTGCTATTACAATAGGTGTCACCGGAATAATTGTAAACTCAGGAGCAGGTGGAGGTACTCTTCCAGCAACAGCAACAGCTGGAAATGCTGGCGGTGCTATTACAGGTGCCGGAGTATTCCCTACAATTGCAGGTGGTGCAGGTGGTACTTCAACGGGTAGTGGCACCGCTGGTTCACATGGCAATCAACCAATACGCGGATTGTGGTATTTTTATGGCGGCTCAGGTGGTGGATCATCCGGTGGTAGTGCAGCAGCAGGATCCAGCGGTGGCAGAGGTGGCGATGGTGCTTTTGGCAGCGGTGGTGGAGGTGGTGGCGGGTGTCTTACAGGAAATTTATCAACTTCTGGCGCAGGCGGCAAGGGCGGCGATGGTATAGTTATAGCCACTAGCTGGTAAATTTTCCAATCTTCAAAAATATTAATCACATTGATATTTAGATTAATAAATATCATATACGTACCACGGAAGGTTAATAAAAATGAGTCATTTTGCAAAAGTTGAAAACGGTCTAGTAACACAGGTTATTGTTGTAGAACAAGATGTAATTAATACTGGTTTATTTGGAGACCCTGGAAGTTGGGTACAAACTAGCTATAATACCTATGCCGGTGAACATAAATTAGGTGGTACTCCCTTACGTAAAAACTATGCAGGCATCGGATCTGTATATGATCTAGAACGCGATGCATTTTATTCACCACAACCATATCCAAGCTGGATTTTAAATGAAGATACATGTATTTGGACTGCACCAGTTGAAATGCCCGCAGCCGATCCAAGCACTGGAACTTATTATCAATGGGATGAAGAAACAGTATCTTGGAAGGTTATAATAATCCCACCCATTATTGAACAACTTCCTAGTGAAAATCCACCTGAATAAGAACTAAGCAATGCCATTTGATTTAGGTATAATTCGCAGACAACGTTATGTATCAAATGCTACAGCGTCCAATGTAACTAGTAGTACATATGCTCAGGGTGGTACAATTACTTCCTATACTTATAATGGCACAACGTATATTGCCCATATTTTTACCTCGTCGGGCGTATTTACTGTTACTTCTACTGTATACCCATTGGAGTGGTTTGCAGTAGGTGGTGGTGGTGGCGGTGGATCATCATTTAATGCAGGCTCAGCAGCAGGAGGCGGGGCCGGCGGCGTACTTACAGGTGCTGGGCCATTAACCCCTGTATCTAGGGTAGTACCAAATCCTTTGTACATTGCAGCAACTACATCTACTACTGCTGCTGTTGCAGGTGGGTGGATCACTGGTACTAATGTTACTGATTTTACAGGTGCAACTGGTAATTTTCTTTTTGATTGGCGTAATATCCAAGGTGCTGCCGGCGGCGCAAGAAGTATGCCCTTACCTGAAGTTGATACTCGGGGAAATAAAGCATTTTATTTTGAAATATTTATACGCTCGCTACCACGTACTGATGTGCTTGTTGGATTAATTAGAGATGGAACACCATTAAGCGGTTATAGCAATGTTCCAAGTATATATCTAGTTGGTGGTACAGGATTCGGCGGCGCAACAGGTGGTACAGCATTAGGAACTTTTGTTGCAGGTGATACTCTGCAAATTGCATATCAAACTGCTACTATTCCTTCACAGGTATTTTTTGGTAAAAATAATACCTGGTATATTGACCCTAATGTAGCAGCTGGAACAGCTTTTACAGGAACTAATGCTTTAAGACTAATAATGTTTGGTGGCGCCGCAACAGGTGGAACATTAAACGGTTTATTTCGAGCAGGTAATGAAAACACATATGCTCCTCCAACAGGATATTTTTCATTGACTAACTATACAGGATATTATAAAAATCCAGTGCCTGCGGGAATTGGATATATAACTACAGGTACTACATGGAATGTAGTGGTAGGTGCTGGAGGTAGTAGCGGTGCAGTCTTATCTGGAGCAAATCAAAACCAAGGTGTAGCAGGCAGTATCGGCGGAGATACTATAATATATCCTCCGACGACTATATTTTCTAATTATTCTGCATATGTTAATTCAACAAAATTAAGAGCAGTATCAACATCGTTTGCTTTTGGTACAAATGATTTTACCATTGAAATGTGGATTTATCCTACTTCGGCCCCAAGCAACGAAAGTTCTACTGTTAATCGTTCATTAGTTGATACTAGAAATCCAGATTTAGCTAATTCTAGTTGGGATTTTTACTTAAACAATTCTAATAAACTTGGATTTGGTACAGGTGCAAGCGGTTCTCAACCAGGTACAAATTATTTTCTTAGCAGTTCAGTAATTTCTGCAAATACATGGACACATGTAGCATTAACAAGAAATTCAACTAATGTAACAACATCTACTTTTAACTTTTGGATAAATGGAGCAATAGATGGCGCAACATATGTAAACACTTGGTCTTTTACTACAACAAATATATCTATAGTTGGAGGATCTCAATATCTAACCTATGTCGGTTATATCAGTAATTTGCGTATAGTTAATGGAGTATCCGTATATAATGCCAATAAATTTACTATTCCGACACTTCCATTAACACCTTATTATGGAACTTATCCATATGCTGTAAATAGTACACCAATATTATTCAGCGTAACTTCATCAACTACGCTATTAAACAATAGTGGTTATTTAACCACTGCTACTCTCACTACAAGCAGTCAGGTTGTCTTGAATCCTTCTGCATATTATAGTAGTAATACTCCGTTTGGTTCTGGAGGTAGTTTCACTTTTAACGGTACAGGGACATTTCTTACTTTTGGCCCTGATCCAGATCTGGTTATAAAAAATGCATTTACCTGGGAAACCTGGGTATATCCAGTAAGTACTCAGGGCTATTTATATGGCAACTCAGACGGATCAAATTATGGGGCGGTAGCTGATTCTCCGTGGATGTTTGGTTATGATAATGTAAACAGATGGGGAAGTGGTCTTACACAAAAGATATTTTTTAAATCAACAAGTCCAGCATATTTTGCTGCATTGACCAGTACTCCTACTCCAATGCCATTAAATCAATGGAGTCATCTTGCTTTTCAACGAGATATACATGGTAGTAATTATATTTGGAGTATATTTTTAAATGGAGTGTCACAACCTATAAATGCTCAAAACAGTAACAATGAAAATTATATTAATTCAATAAATGTACCAATTTCAATCGGTGGGAACTTAAATGGCGCTCAAGGAACTTCTGGGATAATCGGAGGTGGAAGTCTTGGTTGGTTTGTTGGATCCATGACAAATATAAGATTTACTGCTGGAAAGGCAATATATAAATTTGATTTTTCTGTTCCAACTCAAAATTTAACAACAACTCAAAATACATCTGTTTTATCATATAACTATGGATTTAGTACGTCATCTTATTATACAAGTTCTATTTCTTCAATAACCACTCAAACTGTATTATTGACATTTGTTAGCCAGACTAGCACTTCAATAATTACTGATTTTTCTAAAAATAATATTATATTTACAACATCGGGTACAGTGGTGACTACTTCATCCATGATGTCTCCTTTTTATGCATTTACATCTACTAATCCACAAACTAATTTATTAAGAGCTTACGGCGGTGGTGGCGGTGGTAATGCCAACGGCTTAGGACAAATAGGTGGCAGCGGCGGTGGGGGTGGTCTAACTTCAGCAGGAGGCCCTGGCATTGCTGGACAAGGATACGCAGGCGGCCGTGGTGGCAGCACTGCCGGCGGCGGCGGCGGTTATTCTGCACCGGGTCAACTAACGGTAGCGGATGCTGGCTCTACATGGTTTCCGTGGTATGGCGGTAAAGGTGGCGACGGCGCATATTTTAACTATACTGGCATATCTACAGCCTATGCAGGTGGGGGTGGAGGTGGAGGTCAAACTTCCGCAGGAAGTTGGCTTGGTGGACCCGGCGGATTAGGTGGAGGTGGTAACGGTGGTGGCTATCAAAATTCAATCAGTGGTGATATTCCTGCATACGCAGGCTCTCCGAATACCGGAGGTGGTGGCGGAGGTGGTATGGCAGTTGGTGCAGGTGTATTTGATTGGCGCGGAGCAGGTGCTGCTGGTGGTAGTGGTATTGTTGTATTTCGCTATCCTGCAAACTTAGGTGATGCGGATAGATATCCTACAGACGCTACTGATACATATTTTAAAAATACCACACTATTATTATCAGCTAATCAACCAACTACATATAAACTACCGGTGTATGGAAGTACTGGATCTGTAGTAACCATTGACTACTTGATAGTTGCTGGCGGTGGTGGTGGCGGTGGTGGCACTACTTCTAGTGTTGTGATTTCTGGTAGTGGATTTGTATCTGGTTCTCTGGTATTTAATGGTACTAATCAATACCTAACAGTAGGTACAACCAGTGATTTTGCCTTTTTACACAACGGCGCCCAAGATTATACATTGGAATGTTGGTTCTATACCAACTCTACGGCATATCAAGGAATAATGGGTACAGCTAGCCTTACTGCAAATACTGGATTTACCATTGAAACTGGTGGTGGTGGCCCAGGCATTGGCGCAATATGGGCAATATGGCAGAAAGGAGTCAGTGGACAAAATATTGCATTAACTACTGCGGTTAGCCAGTTTAGTACAAATGTGTGGAATCATTTGGCAATGACTTTTACTTCTAGTTCTAAAATTGTTTATATGTTTATAAACGGGCAAAGAACTTCACCTGCTAGTGCTGATCTAACATCATGGGCATTTAGTTCAGCAAATTCAACTTACCCGTTGAATATTGGATATGGTACTTCCGGCAGTGGTTTTTTTAGTGGATATATCACCAATGTGCGTATAACTAAATCTATTCTATATTCTGCGATTTTTTCTCCATCAATGCCATTGTCATTAACAGCAAATACACAATTGTATTTAACAGCCAGTAGTGATGCTACTAAATTAGTTGATAGCGCTGGTAATTTTACTCCTTTAACCAATGTTAATGGTGTTACATGGCAAAATTCTAATATGCCAGGTGTTTCAACTCAGGCTGCTGGTGCTATGGGCTTTACATCAGGACAATATTTAACCATTGCCGCTACCTATCAATCGGCATGGTCATTCTCTGGTGATTTTACCGTAGAAGCCTGGGTATACTGGCCAGGCACCATGCCCACTGACACTGGTCAATACGCAATTTTAAGTAATATGACCTCTGCTGAAAATCGTTTTTGGGAACTGCAATATTATAACAATACATGGCGATTTGTTGGATATGGCACGCTAACGGGCGGCACTAATATACCAGGCTGGGGGATAAGTGGAAATAATATCACAGGACAAGGAAAAACAGTTGGCAATACCTGGTATCACATAGCAGCTACAAGATCTGGCACTACTGGAAAAATATGGGTAGGAGGTGTAGATGTTACGCTTACTCAAGACATTGGCAGCAGTAATTTAACACCTGCCAACGTCTCTATATCTTCGGCACTATATATTGGGCAGAGTGGCCTTGGCTCAACATACAGATGGACTGGATATATCACCAATGTTCGTATAACCAAAGATGTGGCATTATACAATACTAATTTCACTCCAGTGGTACCACTTGGCCTTGGTGCCAATACAACAGTGTTATTATTATTTGGTACCAGCACACCCACTGATTCGAGTACCAATGCCTTCCCCGTGGTTAACAACGGTTCCGCTGCATATACAACAAGCATTGTACCCAGTTCAGGAAGTCAATACGTTATTAGCGGAGTTGATGGCGGTGGGGGCGGTGCTGGTGGATTGGTAGCAGCGTTGGGTTATTTATTGCCAGGTACTCTTAATAGTGATGGTACATATACATTAAACACTACCACATATACTATTACCGTAGGCACTGGTGGTTCTGGTGGAGCCAGTGGTTCAAGTCCGACTAGTGGTAGTAGTGGTACTAATTCAAGCATTAGTTTTAGTAATACAAATATCGTAGCATATGGTGGTGGCAGTGGTGCCACCTATGGTCAAGCAGGCGGTGCTGGTGGATCAGGCGGCGGTAGCCCTTTGGATATTGGTGGCAGCAGTGTTGGTGGTCAAGGAAATGCTGGTTCACCTACTGTTGCTGGTTTTCCTGTTATTGCTACTATTACTAGTTCACCCAGTGGAGGTGGTGGTGGTGCTGGCAACACCGGTACTAATGGAACCCTCGTGGGCTCTACCACTGTTGGAGGCACTGGCGGTATAGGTTCATCATCTACTATAATTACAGCGGCTATAGCGGCATACACAGGCGTTGGACAAGTTGTAGGAACATCTGTTTATTTTGCTGGCGGCGGTTCCGGTAATGGAGCCACAGCCGGTGCTATTAGTTATGGTAATGGTATACCCGGTAGTTTGAGTTTTAATGGTAGTAGCTATGTAAGTGTTCCATATAATACAAGACTAACAGAGTGGTGGACTACTGATTATACATTAGAAGCATGGATATATCCAACCGATTCTGTCAGTTGGTGGAGAAACGTAGGCGGTCTTGGAATGCCTTGCCCAACGTTTATTGGAAATTTTGATCCTACAACTGCCGCCATAAACAATTATTGGAGTTTTGGTTTTGATAGCAGCAATTTTGTAAAATTGTACTATTTCAATGGCGCTCAAACAGCATTAACTAGTACGTTAACTGTTAATATTAATCAATGGAACCATATTGGTTTTACAAAAACAACTAGCGGTGTTGCATTTTTTTGCAACGGAGTACTACAAACAGCACAAGCATATTCAGGAACACCACAAAATAGCTCAAGTTATAATTTAAATATAGGTCAGTACAATGGTCAAGGTGTTAAAGGATATGTCTCTAACCTACGTATAGTTAAAGGTCAAGCAGTATATACTGGCAACTTTATCACTCCTAAAAGTTCATTACAAACCACACAAGCTGCCAATCCTTATGGCGGTAGTAATACACAGTCAATATTAACAGCAAGTTATACATCATTGTTATTGGTTCCACAAAGTACATATGATTCAAGCATATATGCTAATGTGGTTAGCAATGTTGGCGGTGTTGTTTATGTTAATACAAATACTCCTTATACAATACCATCTAATGGTACAGGTGGCGGCGGACTTGGTGGCTCAACATCTACTTCTGGTACTACTGGTAGCTCTGGTGTAGTTGTCATTCGATATAATAGTGTAATACAAGATGCAACTTATACTCCGGGAACCGCAACATTTATTAATACCGGTGGTTATAAAACTTATATTTTTACTGCTACAGGAACTTTAAGTTTTTCTACATCGACTCTATTTAATACATCAACTTATGTATCTGGAACAATCACATCATCAACTATTAATAATAGAGCTGTGATAGATACAAGTTATAACTACCTTACTTCTAATCTTAATACAGGATCTCTTACATTTACACAAGGATCATTTAGTCCATATGGTTCGTTGTGGAGCACAGCTTTTAACGGTACATCAGATTATTTTAGTTTTACTTCTACAGGAACAGCATTTGCACAAAATACATTCTTTGGATCAAATAAAACATTTACTGTTGAATCATGGTTATATACAAATGGATTTCAAACAGCCAGCACATCATCGGTTATATTAGGCGATGCATCACCTACAGGTGGACAAATGTCGTGGAGTGTGGGTCTCGATTCTCAAAATAGACCAATGTTATTTTGGAGAGATCCTACTAATACAAATTACTTTATTACAGCAACTAATTTCTTATCTACTAGTACATGGAATCACGTAGCTTGGGTAGTTAATGCAGGAACACCTACAATTTTTGTTAATGGAATTTATCAACTTACTACGGCTTCGTCTATTAGCACACTTACCAACACTACACAAACTCAGGGTATGGTAATAGGTGCATATGGTGGAAGATATTATAATGGATTTATTAGTAATTTAAGAGCAGTATCCGGAACAGCACTTTATAATCGTGATCCTACAAACTTAAATCAGAAAAGTTTGTATTTTGACGGAACTAATCAAAGTTTAAGTATTTCAAAATCATATAGTTTACCTGCTGTAGGTTTATATTCAACACCATATACTGTAGAGTGTTGGACATTTTCAACTACCATGCCATCAACTGGCCAATATATGGTTAGTACATCTTTAGTTACAAACATTCACTTTGTTCTGTGTACATGTACTACAACACCGGGCGATGGCGGCCCTAATTTATTTTTTGGATATTACAATGCTGGTACATGGGTATCCGCGCTTTCATCTACCCAATTACCATTTAATCGGTGGAATCATGTTGCAGGTGTTTATGACGGTGTACAGCATAATTTATATTTAAATGGTGTTAAAATTGCAGTTTCTCCCGGATCTGTTGCCATAGCAACAACTACTACAAATACATTATATATTGGTCGTCGTTGGGATGTTGCTACTAGTTGTTTTGCAGGTTATATTAGTAATGTACGTTTAGTTATAGGTACAGCAGTATATACTTCTAATTTTACACCACCTACAACCAATTTAACTTCAATTACAAATACAGTTTTATTAACATTACTACCTACAGATGCAACAGTGGTAGATAGTTCTATAAATGCATCTTCTATAACTCCTGCTGTTACACCTGTGTTTGTCACTGGAACTTATCCTAACGTATTACCATCATTTAGTGTACCAACTAGTCCATTACCTGCCCGTGCTAATACAGTTTTACTAACTATGAACAGTAATCAATTTGTTGATAGTAGTACATCAACAATTGCTCTCAGTACAGGCACAGCAACTAGTACACCTAAGATACAAAGATTCTCACCATTCTCATTGGGCTATGCATATAATCCGGCAACATTAGGCGGTAGTGCATTGTTTAATGGTACATCAGATTTTATATATACAAATACATTAACCAGTACATCAACCGCATTACAACTTGGCGGATCAGGGTTAAGTATAACAACTATTAGTATTGCTCAATCTGCTGCGACTGGTATTTTTAGTTATTCTTTTAGCACTATTCAAGGTACTTCTGGAGGTGCAAGAAGTACTCCTTTACGTGATTCAGGCAGTTATTATTTTGAAGTAGTATATAACAGTGGTACTTATCCATTATGGGGATTGGTACGAGATACCAGTGGAGGTGGATACAGTAATGTGCCATCAATATTTGTCAACGGTGACGCTTATGGTGGTATGACTGGTGGAACCAACCTTGGAATTTATGCTAATGGTGATATAATACGAATAGCCTATAATGCCTCAACAAATAAAGTATGGATTGGTAGAAACGGTGCATGGTATTTAGATCCTGCAAGTACCGCAGGCAGTGATATACCCGGAACTGGAAATTTACGTTTTATAGTTATGAGTGGCGCCAGCATCGGTACAACAATGAGTGGTACATTTAGGTATTATACAGCTAATACCTATTCTCCACCAACAGGATTCACTAATGCAACATATTCAGGTGGGCCTACCATTGCGGCAGATGCAGCATATAATGCCGAAGGGTGGGTATCTGCCGGTACAGATTATAGTACCTCGGCCGCTACAGTAATAATTTCAACTTCATCTTCATATACCACTGGTGGAGATTTTACCATAGAAATGTGGCTTTATGTAAATTCATTGGCTGCTGCACAGACTGTATTTGATTTTGCAGGTAATTACGGAAATTCTCTTCGACCCGATTCATTGGCACTGAACATAGCAACATCTGGATTTTACTCTATAGCTACAAATAATTCTACCTCACCTAATTCGAGTCGTGCCATACTTCCATTTACTTGGAATCATATTGCCATGGTTAGAAGTGGTTCATTAATATCAATATTCCAAAATGGTTCTCCAACATTGGGATATAACACAACCACTAATTATTCAGCAGGTCAACTAGTAATAGGTAGAAATGGCCCAACAGCTACATCATATTTTAATGGTTATATTTCAGACTTTAGAATAGTTAAACGTGCGTTATATTCAAATACATTTAACCCACCTGTAGCACCATTGACTCCTGTTGATGTAAGTACTTCTACAAGTTTATTATTGAATTTTAATCAAGCATCTTTGATTGATAAAACTGCATTAACTACTCTTACTCCGCAGGATGGTCCTATAATATCTACCTCAGTGATTAAGTATAATCCAGGAAGTTTTTATTTCAATGGTACATCGGATTATCTTAATATAACACCTGCTGGATCTACCGCTACCTATGCATTAGGGGTGTCCGACTTTACTGTTGAAATGTGGGTTTATGCATTGCCGGTGTCAACTTGGGTAGGTACACAATTACAGCCTGCTACAGTTAGATCATTGTTTGATATGAGAACAATAAATCTTGCCAATGTTGGATTTGACATTTATTTAACTGCCACTGGTACATTAAATGTTAGTACAACTGGTATAACTTATATAACTGGTACGACTATGTTGCCAACAAACCTCTGGCATCATATATCATTAGTTAGAAGAAATAATATTTTTGTATTATTTTTAAATGGAATACAGGAAGGAAATCTTTATTCTGGTAGTACAACACAAAACTTTACTAATTCAACTATACGTATAGGATTTGGTGTAGCAGGTGTTGGATATTTTAATGGTTATATAGACGAAGTACGCATTACTAAAGGCGTAGCACGTTATTCAATTACTTCAACAAGTACATATTATTCAAGTTTCGTAATTCCCCAGAAAGCATCTTCGGTTAAATAAGTAATATAGAGAAACATGAGATGCCATACGATTTAGGTGTAATTAAAAGACAACGAAGAGAACCCCCTTCAATAAGTACAAGTACCTACGGAAGTAGCTTTGTAGGATTTTATTCTACAGGTAGTTCCTACTATGCTGTACATGTATTCACTTCATCAGGGCCATTTACTTTACCAAGTTTTGTTACTACTACCACTGCACAACTATTAGTAGTAGGTGGTGGCGGTGGCGGAGGTGGTCCTGCTGTTAGTGGTGGTGTAGGTGGTGGCGGTGGTGCAGGCGGAGTTATAAGTTCTTCTACTTTTTCAATAACTACAACTTCATTTGGAATACTAGTTGGGGGCGGCGGCGCAACCAATTTTGCTGGACAAAGTTCTACATTAACCAATGGTCTAACTGTACTTACAGCTCTAGGTGGCGGTGCCGGCGGTGCTCCTTTAAACGGTAGTGGTAGCAATGGCAGCTCAGGTGGAGGCGGCTCGGGCACAGGCACAGGTGGCACGGGAATAAGTGGTCAAGGTTTTGCAGGTGGTGCTGGTGGATCGCAAACCGCTTATGGAGGTGCAGGTGGCGGTGCGGGCGCAGTTGGTGATGCGGCTAATTCAGGTGCTGCCGGCCGTGGCGGTACAGGAACAATTACACGTATAACAGGTGTTCCATTATACTTTGGTGGTGGCGGCGGCGGTGGAGCAAATGCCGCTGGATATGCTAATGGTAGCTTAACTGGCGGCGGCGGCGCCGGAGGAACTACTACATCACCTGCTGGTGCGTCGGGTTCTTTGTCCTCTGGTGGAGGCGGTGGTGGTGGTGGTTCAACTGCTGGTGCTGGTGGTGCTGGTGGTAGCGGTATTGTTATACTAAGCTATGCTATTCCTAAGAATTTATATCCTGACAACCAATCAGATCCATACTTCCGTAATAATGCATTGTTGTTGAATGCAACTACAAGTACATCTGGTAATTCTTCTTTATTAACTTATAGTATTTTTACAGACTTCAGTGGAAATGGTTTATCTATTACTAATAATGGAACCACTGCTGCTATTCTCAATCCATTTGATCCAGGATTTTATCATAGTATATATTTTAACGGTAGTAGTTATCTAAATATAGGATCTAATAGTACCTATAACTTTATACACAGCGCGACCGCTATTATTACCTTAGAGTTTTGGGCTTATCCAACTTCTTTAACTACAAATACTTTTATTTTTAGTACCAATGCTGGAAGTGCAGGTTATATTGGTAGTAGTGTACAAATTACATCAGGTAGAAATATTGCGTTCACTGTTGCCAGCGGTAGTGGCAATTTTATAGTTCAAGCCACCAGTGCTGGGACAATATCCACTAATGTTTGGTCACATGTAGCAGTTACATGGAATTACGCAGGAAATACCGGAGCATTCTATATTAATGGAAATCAGTCAGGAACATTTGTTAGAGGGCAAGGGGTCGGCGCCACATCTAATTCTACACTTACACCAACAATAGGTCAGTCTGGGTTAAATAGTAATTTTTATAATGGATATGTATCTAATTTACGTTTAGTAAATGGAACCGTGGTTTATTCTGGTATATTTGTGATACCAAGAGAACCATTAAGTACAGTACAATATGCTCCTTCAATAAATGTAGCAACTATTACATCAGGTACAACTGCATTGTTAGGAAGATTTGCAACTACAAGTACATTAATTACAGATTATAGTACATTAACAAATGTAATATCTAATACAGGTGTTAGTGCAAGTTCATTAAATCCATTTACATCTACATTAAATGAAAGTGTTTATTTTAATGGTAGTAGTAATCGTCTAAGTTCAACTAAAGCATCGGGTAGCTGGTTAGCCAGCAATCACACTGTGGAAGCATGGATTTATTTAAATGCTGCTGGTACAATGACAATTGCATCTGAATCGGGCGGCAGCGTCACTGGCATCATATACTCGTGGAAATGGAATGTTAGTACGTCTGGTATTAGCGTGGATTATCAATATTTATTTAATGGTTCAGGTGGTGCATCAGCCAGTATAACATTTTCATTGTTTACTTGGTATCATGTAGCATTCACAAGATCAGGAACCACTGTTACACTATTTGTCAATGGTTCTCAAGTTGGTATTGGAACTTCAGGATCGTGGGATGCCCGTGGCATTTTAAGCATTGGTTATTTTGGATCATCTTTTCCTAATTGGTTTAATGGTTATATAAGTAATTTTAGAATAGTAAATGACATAGCAGTTTATACTGGAAACTTTACTGCACCCACTGGTTCATTGCAATCCACACAAGTGGCAAATCCCTACGGTGGCAGTAATACCGCTGCTATAACAACTGGTACAAGTTTACTAACTCTTAGATATGGTACATATGGTCTATCACCATCTAATTTTGTTGATTATGGTGCATACAATTTAGGTTCTGTTTCTTCAAATTTTCCAGGGCAAGGAACGTTCAGCCCATTTGGTAATAACTGGAGTACATACTTCAACGGGATCACTGATTATTTGGTTGTACCAGATATACCTGCTTTTACAGTGGGTAGTAATGATTGGACCATAGAAACCTGGGCATATCTTACAGCCAACACTGGAACTGCTTATATTGCTGGACAATTCAATACCAACAATGTTGCACCATTTGGTATATCTTTATCTTCAACAAATAAACCAACATTGACATTGGCCAATACCACAGCAACTAATAGTGTCGCAATTACTTCTGCAATAGCTATATCAACAGGTACATGGTCTCATCTTGCCTTTGTTCGTTCGGGGCTAAAATTCAGTGTATATGTTAATGGTCAAGAGCAAGCATTTACCTATGGTGGAAGTGCTTATTCTGATTCTAGTATTAATTCTGCTGTTGCTGTACCGAGTAATCTAACATACTCCTCACTGGATCCTTATGATCAAAGTCAATATCATAGTTTATATTTTAATGGATCGAGTTATTTAAATTTACCAGCTAATGCAGGATACAATTACAGCACTGGTGATTTTACTTGGGAAAGTTGGGTATATCCAATAACCTATGGAAGCGGCTCTGGCAGCATGATAATAGATTTTTGGAATGGTGGTGCAGGTGCATATGCAACTGGATCGTGCCAATTCTGGATAAACAATTCAGGTGCTGTTATTTTCTCATATGCTACGAGTGTTTCATTGGCGTCGTCCATAATAACACCTACTACAATACCTTTAAATGCTTGGTCACACCTTGCAGTAGTACGTCTTGCAGGAAATATTACAATTTATGTTAATGGATTTGGCAATACTCCTACTGCGGTAGCGACGGCAATAGGCAGTAATACCTTAGTAGGATCAATTGGTAGATATACTGCTGCTAATGGTTATTTTTTCAATGGTTACATATCAAATGTACGTATAGTAAAAGGTCTAGCATTATATGCTGGTTCATTATTTGCAGTACAATCCAGTCCATTGTCTAATATACAAAATGCTACACTTAGTGGAGCGTCGGCTAATTTCACTAACACTACACAGTTATTAACAGGTAGATTTATCAATCCTAGTAGATATTTCTTTGATGATTATAGTCCTAACAATTTTGTATTAACCAATAATGGCGGAGTTGCTGCGGCAAACTTATATCCACCTATCTCATCAACTAGTACATTTAATAGTATGTACTTTAATGGTAGCAATTATCTAACTTTGGCAAATAGCGCAGCGTTACAATTTGGCACTGATGATTTTACAGTTGAGTATTGGGTATATTTTACAACAACTCCTGATACCAGTTCACAATTTCCTGTGTCTAAATGGGCAGCAGGCACCGGTTGGGAACTTTATTATACAGGCAACGGAACTAGATTTGCTTTTTATGCACTTGCTGGATCACCATTTTTAGGTGGTACAACAAGACCTGTTGCAAATACATGGTATCATTTGGCCGTTTCACGAGCTAGCGGAACTATAAGACTTTTTGTCAACGGAACACAAGAAGCATCAGTTACTGGGAATACAACTAATTTTAATGATATTAATATTTTATATATTGGTAAAGAAAATAACACTACTAATCTTTCTTTTAACGGTTATCTTTCTAACCTCCGCATAGTAAAAGGGGTTGGGGTATACACAAGTAACTTCACCGTACCCTCAACACAGTTAACTACCACACAATTTTCCAATCAAAATGGTAATAACACACAGGCTATTACCACTGGTACAAGTTTGTTGATAGGCAGATCATCATCTTTGATTACTGAAGGTAGTATTGCCGTAGATTATAGTGTTGTTCCTAATTATATAACCAGCGTGGGTAATACTTTTACAGCAACTAATTTTGCTCCACCTATTACATCAACTAGTACATATAATAGTTTGTACTTTAATGGTAGTACACAATATTTAACTGTGCCTGCTAATGCAGCATTTACATTTGGTACTGGAGATTTAACTTTAGAATGTTGGATTTATCAAACTGTTACTTCTACTAGTGCTTATAAAGTTATTTTTGCAGACAATGTATACGGAGGTGCAGGGGGATATACTCTTTACAGTTATAACAATGCACTAAATTTATGGAAAGGAGGAAGTCCTCAAGTAGAAATAATTGCGCCCGCAGGCACAATTACCCTTAGTACTTGGACTCACATATCATGGACAAGATCCGGATCGTCAAACAGATTGTTTATCAATGGGACTCAAGTTGGTGCTACAACTTCTGATAGCACTAACTATACCGGAACATCATTATATATTGGTGCTAGCGTTTTAAGCACTTTATTTTTCCCAGGTTATATATCAAATGTACGTGTAGTTAAAGGACTAGCAGTATATACCGGCGCCTTCACTAGACCCACTCGACCATTAACTACCACACAAGCTGCCAATCCCTACGGTGGTAGTAATGTACAGGCAATATCCACTGGTACTTATACATCGTTATTAACTTTATTACCGTACACTACTAACATAGTGGATTATAGTACCAACACATCTGTGATCACCATAGGTTCAGGTACAGTTAGTCTAAGTACATTAAATCCATTTACTACTATTTCACGTAGTTTATATTTTAATGGCAATAGTTCATTGACATCAAACTTTCCTGTTGGCGGGCTTGTTGGTAGTTTATCATTTAATGGTACTAGTCAATATGTAACAGTTCCTAACAGTAGTGCAATTACCCTTGATACTGGTAATTTTACCATAGAGGCCTGGGTATACACTACGGTATTAAACGGGCAAAACGGTATATTTGGCAAAAGGGAATTAGGGCAATACATTGGTGTAATATTCCGTGTACTCAATACCACAAATAAATTAGTCATGCAAATTGCAGATGCATCCGGTACAGCATGGGCAATTGATGCAGATACTGTAGGTGATCCTTTACTGCCAGCACTGACTACAAACACCTGGTACCATGTAGCATTAGTAAGAAGTGGCAGTTCATTTAAAATATATCAAAATGGAGTAGGCGGAACATCTTATACCTATGCTGGAACTATTACACATAATACTGCTCTAGGATACATTGGTAAAGCTGACGGTGCAAGTGGTGGTCAATTCTGGAATGGTTATATTACTAATTTTAGAATAGTCAAAGGCACCGCTGTATACACCACTAACTTTACACCAACGGCTCCATTAAATAATATTACCAACACAACACTATTACTATTAGTTGCCAGCGACGCTAATAAAATAGTAGATTCAAGTTCAACACCATTAACCGTGACCAATAACGGTGCCACTTATAGTAGTTTAATATTACCGTCATACAACCCTGGTTGGTTAAATCAGGGTGATCACACCGTTGAGGCCTGGGTCAATTTAAACACATTAAGTCCTGTTTCTATGTTAATAGCTGGAACATACGATGGTGTTAGCACCATTGGTTGGGAATGGACTATAAACAACTATCAGATGTCAATTAATTATAGAGTTAATGGGACATTAACAGGTTCTCTATCGGTTGGGTATTCTCAAACTACTCTTTCTTCTCTTCTAGTAGATTTTAGTCCATATGTACAAACGGTGACAAATAATGGTGGAGTATTACTAACTGGATCAAATCCGTTTACTACCGATGCGTCTTTTGGTAGTTTAAGTTTCATTGGTACTAATTATTTAACAGTTCCGCAAAGTGCAAACTTTACATTCTCTGGTGATTTTACAATTGAGTTTTGGGTTTATATTATATCAGGATCAGGGGTAGGTGGATATGGAGATCTTGTAGGGACGGCCAACAACGGCAGCTTCTTGGGCAGTGGAAATTCAGGATGGGTAGTTGGTTATTATCCCACAGGAAATTCTATACATTTTGGATATCAAAATTCAAGTTCTTGGACTTACGATGCAGCACTAGGACTAAGTGTGTCACTTAGTACTTGGAACCACATAGCAGTGGTTAGAAATGGAACTACTATTACTGGATATCTAAACGGGGTAGCCGGAACTACACCAATTACTGGTGCGGGTGCAACATTAACATCTAATCTATATGGACCAATCATAGGTGGTGGTGCCGGTGGCGGCTCTGGTAAATTAAACGGTTATATGTCCAACATTCGTATAGTTAACGGTATTGCTGTTTATACAGGTAATTTTACCAAGCCAGTTGGCAATTTATCTTCTACACAATCTGCTAACCCATTTGGCGGTGCTTTTACAGCAGCTATACCATCTTCGTCTTATACATCATTGTTAATAGGTCTAACTACCAGTAGTAGTATATCATTTACACCAAACACTTGGTATCATGTAGCATTCTCAAGATTAGGTACTACTGCGTCAATGTATGTAAATGGTGTTAGAACTTCATCAACAATAATTACCAGTTATACAGAACAGAATACTCTACGTCTTGGTTACATGGGATTTAGTACAGCCACATCAACTTATCTAACAGGTTATATCAGCAACTTTAGAATAGTCAGCGGTGTGGCAGTTTATACTGGAACAAACTTTGTACCACCCACCGGAGTGTTAACCACACAGCAACCAACAAATCCCTGGAGTGGAACAAATACCAACGCTATTACATTTAATACTAGTACAAGATTCTTAACTGCAATTCCTTCTTCACAAATTATTACTCCCTACAATAGCACAGCAAGTATGCTTATAGGCACAGCTGGTTCTGCTATAACCAGCATGTATCCTGGCTATCTATCTAACTTTAGAATGGTAAATGGCACAGCACTTTATACTGGTAATTTTACACCATCTACATCACCATTGGCAAGAATTGATAATACAAGTTTATTAATTGCAGCAAACAATAATCATGTAGACGACAGTGTTTATAATCAATATATTACCACTGGAACTTTAAACAGTTCTCCAACTATAACTAAATTCACACCTTATAAAATACCCGGTGAATACAATAAATCCATGGTTGGTGGCAGTGTATATTTTAGTACTTCTACTGCTGGTAGTCAAAACTTAAATCTTGGAACAGCAGCTACATCAGCATTGGGCAGCGGAGACTTTACCGTTGAATGCTGGATCTACCCAACATTATATAACTCATTGGGTGGCATTATACTTGATTGGCGAACCAACGGTGGTACCACTGCTAATGTACCTGTTTTATATCTTGCGGCTAATGGAACACTTAGATTCCAAGCCACAGGTGGTACTGATTTAATAACTTCAACTAGATCTGTATTTTTAAATACTTGGAATCATATTTCATTGGTTAGAAATGGTTCTACCATTGCCATGTATATCAATGGATATATGGTGGGCATAGCATCTCCAAATACCACAGCATTTATAATACAAACACTATTTTTAGGTGGTGCTGTTACTGCTAATTTAACAACATTCTATGGTTATATTTCCAGTGTTCGTATATTAGTTGGTCGTTCAATTTATAACAATTTAACTACCACTGTTCCGACAACAGCATTAACTACAACTTCAAATACACAGTTAATAACTCTACAAAATAATTTAATTAACAATTCAACTAATTCTAATTTTGTAAGATTAGTAACTGCAAATATTACCACCGCTACAGTGGTTGCTCCATACACACCATTTGGTGGTAGTGGCAGTGCATACTTCAATAGTCAATATAATTATCTGACAGTACCTTCTAACACAGGTTTTGCATTTAGTGGTGGCGATTTTAGCCTAGAAGCTTGGCTATATCCAACAGCACGTAATGCAGTATATGGATCTGTGATTATAGGACCAATTAGATATAGTGTTACCACTGATTGGGTATGGATGTTAAACACCAGTGGATTATTATATTTCCAAATTGGAGCAGGTACTGGGGTATCTTCAACTAATCCTGTTAAGCTAAATCAATGGTCACATGTGGCATGTGTGAGATATAATGCGCTAACTACATTCTACATCAATGGACAAATAAACGGATCTGGTACTCCTGCCGGTGGAACATTAACTCCAGTAATAGTGTCAGCGGCAGGTGCATTGAGTATCACTTCTGGTAATGATGTATCGGCTGTTAATAGTGCGTTTGCTGTTGGTCTTGGTGATTTTACCGCAGAATGTTGGGTATATTTAAGTAGTACTGGTTCTGATGTTACTTATGCATCATTTTTAACCAGTGTTAGCTCTACTGTAGCTGGAATTTTAATAGGAAGAGATGTTGCTGGACTCATCCCTCCTAATGGAAGCGGCACTTACGTTACATTAGGTTGGTTAAGTGCTTTTGTAACCGATGTTTGGGTTCATGTTGCATTGACAAATCAATCTAGTACTGTAAGACTTTTTAGAAATGGTATATTGCAAGCTACCGGGACTAATCCAGGTACCGGGAGCATGAATAATACAGTGCTGGCCTTGGGTAGAAGATATACAGATACACCAGCTTATCAATTTGTTGGTTATATCACCGGAGTAAGATTTGTTGCAGGTACTGCTTTATATACAAGTTCATTTAATCCATTAACTTCTTCAAATATATTAGACGCAACATCAAATGTTAGTGGTACTAAATTATTATTATTAGTTAATAGTAATGCCAATAAAATAGTTGATACAACTGGTCTCTCAACTATGAGTAATACTGGTGCAACATATTATAATGCATCTTTACCATCGTTTACTAATTATATAATTAGTGGTACTGGTAATACCATTAATAATACAATAAATGTTGGTATAGGTTCAGATATTACTGGTAATGCTGCAACTACATTTAATGGTTATATCACCAATTTACATGTCGTAAAAGGTACAGCAAAATATATCACAAGTTTTACTCCACTTACGAGTGATATAACTACAGTTTCTAATACTGTGCTATTAACATTATTAAGTACTGACACTACATTTATTGATAGATCAATTAATTCATTTGCAATTACAAACTCAACCACGGCTACATCATTACAAGCATTCTCACCATTCAATACAAATTATAGTACATATTTCGATGGTAGTTCTTTTGTTGGTGCGGCTAATTTTGACGGATTTAATTTTTCAACCAGCACAGAGTGGACTGTGGAAGCCTGGGTAAATCCTAATGGAAATTACGCCAGTAATAATATATTATTTGCAAAACGTAATGCAGGAATATTTAATGCCTTGTCGTTTAATGGTACTACTCAATATTTGGCTGTAGTTAATAGCACAGCATTCTTGTTTGGTACTGGCGATTTTACCATTGAATGTTGGGTTAATTATATTGCAGGCGGTACTAATAATGGTGTTTGGCATTTAGCATCCACTACATTACCTTCAACTTTTAGTGGTCTTGCATTGGCATATAGTTCTAGCGCCTGGCGCATATACTACGGTTCTGCAGGTACGTATTCAGCTGTGGCAACTAGTACAATGTCTACTAATAATTGGAACCATGTAGCATTGGTTCGTAATTTAGGTGTATTGACTCTATATGTTAATGGAGTTGGATATGTTGTTGCAACAAATGATACTACTAACTATTACTATACAACAAATTTAGCCATAGGTGGATATTATAGCACCACTTATCTAATGAATGGCTACATAGCTAATTTCCGTATTGTTAATGGTACAGCCGTTTATTCAGGTAATTTTACAGTACCCAATGAACCGTTAACTACTACACAACCTAGTAATGCATTTGGTGGATTTAATACCAATGCAATTACTAGTGGTACTGTGCTTATTATTGGACAATTTAATGATGGTCTATCAAATACTATTGTTGATATAAGTTATACTACTGGAACTAGTATAACAAATTCTGGTACAGTTGCCGGAACAACATTAGGGCCAACATTTAATAATAGTGTAAGATTTAATGGCAGTTCACAATATTTAATAACCAGTCCTATACCATCATTGAATTTTGGACAAGGTGACTTTACTGTAGAAGCATGGGTATATCCAACTGCTAATCAATCTACAGATAGTTTAATTGTATCGGCAAGTGGTATTGGTGGTAGTTTATATTTTAATGGTAGTAATTATCTTAGCACACCGGTTGATACTGTAAACTTCCAATTAGCTACTTCAACTACACCATGGACTTTGGAAGCATGGGTATATCCAACTGCCTTTAATGGTGTTTCTATTATTTCCAGCGTATACTCGGGTAGTGGTGCTATACCATTTGTATTGGCCATGCAACCTGCTGCATCAGGTGTGTTTGATTCTGCTGTTATTGGTGCTTATCCTGCTATTAATTATTATAATGGTTCAGCATGGGGGGTGAATGGTAATACTGGGCTTGTTTCAAGTGTTCCACTTGTACTCAATACTTGGCAACATGTAGCAGGTGTATACTCAGGATCAACTGCTAGCATATACATCAATGGTGTAAGAACTGCAACACAATCGGGTATAACATGGGTTGCTTCGGCATCTTCAGCACAATTAGTAATTGGACGTCGTTGGGCTATCACTAGTGCTGCTAATTATTTTACTGGTTATATGACCAATATTAGATTTGTTAATGGCCGCGCATTATACAGAGATGCTGCATTTATTCTTCCTACTGCTCCATTAACATTAACTACATTTACTAGTATTACCACTAATCTATCTACCATTGATACAGCATTATTATTAAATGTATCAAGCTCTGCAACATATATTACTGATTCAAGTACATCAAGTTTTACAATAACTAATACTGCTATTGTTTCATATAGCAATAATAGTCCATACAGTAGCGGCATCAATGGTGTTGGATTCTTCATGGGTTATAGCTCAACTGCTACATCCTGGGGATGGGGTGGTAGTGGCAATGGTTGGGATTATGCCGTGGGTGCAGGAAGACTTAATAATGTATGGCAACATCTTGCTGTATCCAGAAGTGGTACAGATATGCGAATGTTTGTCAATGGTATCCAAGCTGGTCTTACACAGGTAAATTCATCAACCTATGATTTATCAATAGGAAGTACTTATATAGGTGGACAAAAAACTGGATATAATTTTGCGGGATACATATCCAATGTTCGTGCAATGAACGGCGTAGCACTTTATACCCAAGATTTTACTCCGCCCATAGGACCATTTAGCAAATATCGACAAATTCTCAGTAGTCCATCTAGTGGTAGTATAAAATTTAGTAATACTAGTTCATATGCATTTACTGCTACAGGTAGTTTGTACTTTAATAGTAGTACCTATATATCCGCAGTTGACAGCAGTCTAGTAATTGGCACCAATGATTTTACCATTGAATTCTGGGTTTATTTTACTGATAATGGATTTGGTGCAGGCGGCGGCTTTTTTCATCTAGCATCAGAATTATTACCATCAACACCGTTCCAAACTGGATTGGCATTGGGACGTCAGGGACAATCCATTGTGGTTTATTGGGGACCGATTGTTGTTGATCGAGGGTCAGTATCTAACATAACTTACACTACTAATCTTAATACGTGGTATCATATGGCATTGGTTCGTAGTTCAGGTGTATTGATTCTTTATATAAATGGTGTTGGATATACTGTATCATCAAGTGATACTACTAACTATAATTATACTACGGCATTATCAATAGGTGGATATTTTAGTATCAATTATTTGTTAGTTGGTTATATAACCAATTTTAGATTAATCAATGGTAGTGCATTTTATACCTCTAACTTTTTACCAACGCTTCCATTAGTTAATATTACTAACACAAAACTATTGCTATCAGTTGCCAGCAACGCTAATAAAACAATAGATTCAAGCAGTAGTCCTCTCACTGTGCTTAATACCGGTACTTCTAAATGGATCTCTTCCGCACCAGCAGGATTTACCGCACCAACTGGTAGTTTATCAAGTAGTTCTGTATGGGTAAACTCTATTAGTCCATTTGGTACAAGTGATTTCACTATTGAGTGTTGGATATACTCCACCACCGCTAATATCGGCAACAGCTCTTGGGTGTGGTCTAACAATTCCGCTGATCTTCTTTTTAGTTGGTATGCGGGCAATGTTTACATCTTTATAGATGGTGCTATTAATATTAATATAAGCCCCAGTGGGCTGGTTCTTTCCACATGGCATCACATAGCACTGGTGAGAATAGGCGGCGTTTTTAAATGTTATCTAAATGGAACACAAGGTGGTTCTAGTTTCACAACTTCTACGTATTACGCTAGTTCTACAATATCTGTTGGTAATTTTTTCGTTAATCAGGGTAGCGGCGATGAAGCCGGGACCCCAGGCACCATCGCCAATTTTGCTGGATATATAACTAATTTCCGTGTAGTTGGACTAGGTGTATATACTGGCAACTTTACTCGTCCAGCTAACAAACTAACAGCAACACAAAGTGCTGGTACAAATATTTCTGCTATTTCAGGATCAACAACAAAGTTATTATTATCATTTAATACTGCTGCTACAATATTAACAGATTCAAGTCCTAACCCTCTATTGGTATATACCAGTAATATGGCCAGGTATTCTAATGGTTTAGTACCAACAACAGGTTATAGTTCAAATTCAAATACAAATTATGTATCAATGTCAACAAGTTCGGCTCTTGCATTGGGTAGTAATGATTTTACCATTGAATTCTGGATGAATTCAACTTCAACAAATAATTCAGCAATCATAGGCAATGGTACCGGTACCGGTACCGTATATACTGCGTCGACTAATTCTTGGTCAATTGTAACAAATCCTAGTATTACCATCCCCGACACCGGATCCACCACCGCAACAGGTAGTTTATATTTTGATGGTACTACTTCTATATCCGCTCCAGCTAGTACCTCTTGGTCATTTGGGTCTGGAAATTTTACCATAGAGGCCTGGGTATATTGGGCGGGAACCATGCCCACTGATACCGGCCAATATTGTATTGTAAGTAATTTACTCACCGGTGAAAATCGTACCTGGGATTTGCAATATTCCAATAATCATTGGAGATTGTCTACGTATGGTACAGTAACTGTTCCGCCGGGTATATCCTCGTGGGAAATAACTGGAAACAGCATAGCCAGTTTAGGCACTATACTTGGTAATACTTGGTATCACATAGCAGCCACAAGATCTGGCACCACTGGACAAATATGGGTGAATGGTAATGATGTTACAACCGCAAGTGATATAGGAAGTGCTAATTTATCCACAAGTAATGTATTATTTGTTGGCAAATCTGCACGGTCATCATTGTCCACCCCTGCGTATTGGACTGGATATATTACCAATGTGCGTATAGTAAAAGGAACTGCATTATATACATCTGCCTTTACTCCATCTGTTCCGTTGAGTCAAGTCGGAGCAGTGTTATTACAAGTTACTAATGATGCAACTAAATTTGTCGATGCACAGGGAGGTGCTACATTTACTAACAATGGCAATGTTACATTTAGTACCAATGTACCATCAGTTACACGTTTTATTGGACAGGCTGCAGGTAGTTTGAGTTTTACTGGAGCTAGTCAATATATAACAGTCGGTGCTGCTGCTAATTGGACTTTCCTACATAATGGATTACAAGATTATACCATAGAAGCATGGATTAATTTAAATTCAATAACCGGGACTTCTCCGACAATTATGAATACCGCTGACCGTTCAGCCGGCGTCATAGGAATTTGGTTTATGATTAGCAATGTCTCTGCGGGCGATATAGATTTTGTTATTCTTGGAGGAGCCTCCGTTGCTGGATGGAGAACTGCTGGCGGACTAGTTTCTGCTAATAAATGGTATCATATTGCATTTACATTTGTATCAACGACAAAAACAGGAACCATATATCTTAATGGTACCAGCGTTTTTAGTTCTGTACAATCAGGAATATATACTGCTACCGTTGGTACAAATGTGTTGTCAATTGGGCGACATCAAGTTGGTGCCAGTGGGAATTCTTCTTTCAATGGATATATGACTAATGTTCGTATAACCAAATCTGTGTTATATTCTGGATCTCCTATTTCAATTCCAGTATTGCCATTATCTAGTAATGCCTATACCTACTTGTTAATGTTGGCTTTTAGTGGAAATTATTATGCTGATTCTAGTGGTAATTTTACTCCAACTAATGTTGGTGCGGTGTATAGAACTAAGTCTCCATTATCGGTATCTCTTTCTCAAACAACCTACAACAAAACAGGTGCTATTGGATTACAATCTTCTAATGCTGGAGCACTATTACAATCTGCTGCTAGTAATTTAAGTAATGGATCTTGGAACCATGTGGCCCTTGTTAGAAGCAGTTCTACATTCAGTCTATATGTTAATGGAATAATTTCAAGTATAGCAAATAGTACAGCAACTATAGATAGCGGTATTACAGAAACATTGAATATAGGAACAAGTGGCTTCTCTGATGATTATGGTTATCAAGGATATCTAAGTAATGTTCGTCTTGTTCGAGGACAAGCAATCTATACCGGAAACTTTACAGTACCTACACAGATTTTACAAAACACACAAAATAGTGGAACAAATATTCTTGCTATTACCACAGCTAGAAATGTTGCATTATTAACTGCACAATATAATAGTCTTATCACAGATTACAGTACTAATGCATTGCCAATAAATGTTAATACAGCCGAACTTGGTATTACTGTTAATCCAACATTATTCTATCCTGCCTATAGTGCTGCTTTTAATATTACTACCAGCAGTCAATATTTGCAGATATCAACGTCATCCTTTAGTTTCACAACTGGTACTAATTTTACAGTTGAAGCTTGGGTATACTTAGTTGATTATTCAACTACTGCTAGTGTGTTGTTTGGAACAGCAGCTCCTCTTAGCCCTAACTATGTACCAGTGGCCAGTTCTGCTTATTCAACCAGCACCGGCGGTACAACTCCAAACTGGGGGTGGAATAATAATGGAACTAATTATTCATTGATGTCAGCTGGCGGCACAGGTACTTGGCAGTTTGGTTCCTTTGCAATAGGTGTACAATCTGCCTCTGGTGGTGCAAGAACCACAGCATTGTTGGAAGATAAGAATTACTATTTAGAAATAGCTATAACTGCCGCAGCGGGTAATAAAGGGTTCACAATTGGATTGGCCAGAGCCAGTGTTTCTGGTACTGCTAATTATACTGGCATTTATCTATTCGATGGAAATATCTATATTAATGATAATCTACAACCCGGTGCGTTAGGTGCATATGTAATAGGTGATGTAATAAATGTAGCATATAATCCAACTACAAATAAACAGTGGATTGGTAAAAATGGAGTATGGCATACACTTGGAGGATATCCTGGATTGCCAGCAAGTACTGGAATTAGTGGTGGTAGTTTGTATTTCAATGGTACGAATCAGTATCTAACAACAGCTTATTCAACTGCATTGTTTGATTGGTATACATCTGGAGTTGATTATACCATTGAATGTTGGATATATCCAACTACATATACTAATTGGTATTCTGCTACCTCTAATTCTCCACCAACCACTGTTGGTAATATGGCCTTCAATGCTGCTACAAATTATTGGTCATTTGGTATTGGTAGTGCTACAGGACAAATTCGTTTTTATTACTATGAAGGAACTGCTGGAGGACAAAGTGTAGTTTCTACAAATACGGTACCTCTTAACTATTGGTCTCATATTGCTATGACCAAGACTTCGGGTGGTATTACATTGTTTGTAAATGGTGTTGCACAAACTACAACAGCAATTATCGGAACTCCGCAGTCTTCTGCTTCGTTTGCACTTACTATGGGTGCATATAATGCCTATTATCAAAATGGATATGTAACAAATCTACGTATTGTAAAGGGAGTAGCAGTTTATGTTGGCAACTTTACCATACCTACAAGTGCATTAAATACCACTCAATCTGGCGCTCTGACAAACACAAGTGGTAGTTTATCATTTGCAGGCGGCGCCAACTCCATAATCTTGCCTGTAGACAGTCAATTAGCAGTTGGTACCAGTGATTTCACCATTGAGTTTTGGATTTACCCTACTGCAAATATGGCAAACTTTACCAAGTTCATAACCAGTGGAGTAGGTGGCGGTTTGAGTATTGAAACACAACGTGATGGCAATCGAATACATGTAACAAACTATAGTACTACTGATTATTTAGGTAGTACTAATGCCCTTACTCTTAATGCATGGACTCATGTAGCAGTGGTGAGAATATCTGGAATTTTGACTATATACTTAAATGGAGCGTTCAACGGCAGCGTTTCTAACTCTGTTAATTTTACACAGATACGTTATATTGGTGGATGGCCGGCATATTTTACAGGTTATCTTACCAATATTAGATTAATAGTCGGCACTGGATATTATACAGGTCCTTTCACAGGCAGTGTACCTACTTCACCATTAACTACTGTTACTAATACAAAATTATTATTGTTGGCCAGTGATAGTGGATCAATATTAACAGATAGCAGTGGTGTAATAACTGGTATTACAAATAGTAGTTCTCCAGCTACATATAGTGTTTTAAATCCGTTTGGTGTACCATCGGGTATAAAAGCCATATCAACTGCAAGCTATACTTCACTATTGCTCAAAGTAGCATCTTCTGGCACATATATAACAGATTCAAGCACAACACCTAATACAATCGCTAATCTTAATACACTAGTATATTCATCACTTGCGCCTCCTGGACAAGGCGGTGGATTTAATATTGCTGGAACAGGTGCCTTGTCATTTATATTTGCCAGTGGTACCTCTGCCCTCGGTGGACCAAACACCAGTGGGCAATTTAGAAAACCTTTACAATTTACCTATGGAACACCTACTGGGTTTTATGGTTATAATGCCACAGGATGGTATTTAAATCTTGGACGAGATATTAATTCACTGAGCGTTAATAGTGATGCTGCTGGCACATGGACTACTAATTTAACAGTTGGCGCAGGTGAGGGAGTTCCTTTAATTACTTGGACACATATTGCCATGGTTAGAAATGGCAACGAACTTTCATTGTTTAAAAATGGTAGTTTAGTTACATTTACAGCAGGCGCAAATGATTGGAATTTTTCAAATCCTAACAATATTGGTTATATTGGATATTATAATTATTATAATAATGGCACCACTTCTACCTATCTAAAAGGATATGTATCTAATCTTCGTATAGTTAGTGGACAAGCATTGTATCAATCATCATTTACACCACTAACTGCACCTTTTGAAAATTTACAAATTAGTAGTATAGGTACTGATGCAATTACCACAGCTAGCAATGTACAGTTATTAACTGCACAATCTAATATTATTGTAGATAATAGTACAAATAATCTAAGTATAGCTAATACTGCAACTACTCCTGTATCAGTGACAGCTAATGCTACATATATGTACACTGGATATGTATACGAAACATCATCAACAGTATTATTGACTGCAAACTTTATAGGGACAGAAACAACTGTAGTTGATCATAGTTATAATACTGCATCAATAACATTAGTTAATTCTCCTACTATTTCAGCACTATCACCATTTGTAACAATTATTCCTTCAAATACGTCAACCTCGTATCAGGGATATTTAAATGCAGGTAATGGTTATCTAGGATTTAGTACCTATGATGGGTTTACTCGAAATGTTCAACTTTCTACCACTGCATTAACCACTGGTACATGGAATCATGTTGCTTATACATATAATACTCTTCGTGATTATCATCAATTAAGTATGTATGTAAATGGAAATCGTATTTTTACAACTTCTTCGTTTACTACATTAACAACAACACAGGTAGTTGGATCACCAGTTACACAATTAGTGTTGACCAATAATCCAACAACAATTACATCATCTACATATATATTTGGTGCAACTAATGCTAGTGATTTTGAATTTAGTATTGGTTTCCCTGGAATTGGAAGAGCCACTGGTTATTTAGGTATGGGATATATTAACCTTAGTACCATGGCATATACAAAGGCAGCTGAATGGGCATGGTATGCAACATATAATCTGCCTATAGCCAGAAGTTTAATTAATTATGCTATTAATCCTGCTATTGCATCTAATAATTTTAGACTTCATGCTATTAAAATTGGAAATAATTTAACTATATCTATTGACGATGTAAACAATATTGCTCAAGAGTCTGAAACAATTGCACTTATTGCAGGTACAAATTATAAGATTTATGTCTACTATATTAAAGACACTTATAATGACACACGTACAGGAATAATTATAACTGATACAGTTAGTGCATTTAGTGCTATTACTACATCATCTGTTAATAATCTAGTATCAGCAGTTATATCAGATAGTAATGAAAACTTCTTTGTAGGTGGAATTTTAAATACTTCTGAAAACTTCAGCGGATACATGAGCAATCTTAGAGTTGTAAAAGACTCGGCACTTTATCTTGGTATATCTGTGGGTATTCCTACAGCAAACTTAGGTACATTAACAAATACAGTAACATTCCCTGAAACACCCGCTATTAAAACAGCATTGTTAATATTGCAGGATGAATATGTTAAAGATAACTCGAGTTATTCTAATACTCTAGTAACCTCAGGTACACCTAAGACCACAGTATTTTCACCATTCTCTACAAATAATCTAAGTGCATATTTTAATGGTACAAGTGTTATGATATTCCCTAACACACCTTCATTGAATATTGCTGGTAGTCCATGGACCATTGAGTTATGGTTAAATCATCCTGGAAATTATACTAATTATAATTCTTTATTTGCTAAAAGAAATACCAGTGTTTCAACTGATACTTCCTACGAAGGATATCTTGCTATAACTACTGGTTATATAGGATTTTATAATGGTACCCAATATTTATCTACTACAATTGCACCGCCTAATGTATGGAATCATATTGCCTATGTTTATGATGGTACTGCTATCAATATATATCTCAATGGATTATGTGTATATTCCGCAGTGGTTACCGTAGTGGATATTGTTTCTCCTTTGGTAATAGGAGCAGTACAGTATACAACGGCTCCAACATACAATGAATATTTGTATGGTTATATGTCTAACTTTAGAATTATCAAAGGAACCGCACTATACAATAGTACATTTAATCCATCACAGATACCATTAGCATTGTATTCTGGTAATACTACCAACTTGTTGTTAAACTTCACTGACAGCAAGGCAGTTGATTATTCAGGTAATACTACAATTAGAACAAATAATACAACTACATATACTATTTCTAATCTAACAACGAAATATAATCAGTATAGTTTAAGTTTCAATGGAAGTTCTGATGTTTTAATTGCTACAAGTAGTACATCGTTTGTATATGGATCAAATGACTTTACCTGGGAAATGTGGATATATCCAACAAGCTCAACATGGAATACTAGTTTGACATATTTGTTAGATCATGGAGGTGCAGGTGCAGGAGGAAGTTTAAGATATAATTCTGATAGACTTTCGTATTTCAATGCCACTGGCGCTACTTCTACCGCAAGTGCAAGTTTAAGTATTAGCACATCTACTTGGACACATATTGCGGTAGCAAGACAGAATGCAGTTACTAGTGTGTTTATCAATGGTATGTTTGTTGTTAGTACACAAACAGATACGTATAATTATACATTTCCGTCTGTGGCGGTTGGTAATTTAAATACAACTACCACAACACCTAACTATTTCCAAGGATACATGGAAGATGTACGTTTGACCAAGGGCGTAGCACGTTATACATCACAAGTATTTGTACCACCAATAAAATTATCCAATAGGTAATTTCAGACTAATAAATATAAACATGACAGCTATTAATTTCCCAGTAACAACCTCGACCGGATACGTTTTTACCTTTGGAGACCGAACATGGGTATGGACCGGCGGCGCCAACGGATTTTGGAAAGCAATTAGTACCACTATAGGATATACTGGAAGTACAGGATATACTGGTAGTAAAGGTATTAAAGGTGATAGTGGATCTACAACAAATCCTTGGTTTAGTACATCCACTAATTATACAGCCAGCGATGGCGATAGAATTATTGCTGATAACAAGTTTGGATCATTTAGTATTTCATTACCCGCAATTGCCTCTGTGGGAGCATATATACAGATCACAGATGGCAATGATTTAAGCAATGGAGATCCAGTTTCAATATTAAGAAATGGTAATACCATTGAAAATTTAACTGAAGATATAAATTTGGATCTCAAAGGTTCCACATTTGAATTTGTATATAATGGATCAACTTGGCAGGTAACATCAACTACTGGTCCACGTGGGTTTGTAGGTTATACAGGCAGTCTTGGGGGAAATAATATTACATTACAACAACCTGGAAAGTTAGTAACATATACAGGTACAGCAAGATGGTATTCACCTACTGACTCTTTAATAAAATCTGTAACTCCTAGAGTTAGAACTTCAGCTGATTTGCCCATTTCTTTAAGTTTATTAAAAAATGGAACAGCATTGTTTTCACAAACTATTCCTGCCCAAGCAACAACTACAGCAACAAATACAACTACTTACACATTATCTACAGGAGATTACCTAACAGTTAACGTTTTATCTGTAGGAACCGGAGCACAAACAGGTGAAGACCTGTATGTACAAGTATTGTACCAGCCAATTTAATATTAAAAACTAATTATTAGGTATAAATACATTGAAATTACAGCATAGTCTGTTTGATCTAATAGGAAAATCATGACAATAACCACATCATCATATACAACAAATAGTTTAAGAATTAACGTTTCTAATGAAACTACTTCTTCTAACATTATCGTCGCCATTAACCAGGGTATGGTAAAGGGAGGATGGTCACTTTATGATACTCTAATTGCAGGCGCATCAGGGAATACATTTAGTCCCATAAGCACATATGTTTATCGTGTACTTAATGCTGATGCTGTTACCTACAAATATTTTATTCTACGTATTAATACAATTAACTTAACAATTAATACATCAACTTGTGAAAGTTGGGATACTGGATCTCACTTGCCGACCAACGAAACGTGGCATGGTGCAGGAGCATTTACACAAAACTTTGATTTAAAAGATTGTATTATTCTTGTATCTGCTACAGCTAGACATTGCGTAATTTGGACATTTATTAGAAGTGAACCGGGTATGTGGACTGGTGTGTTTGAATTTGAACGTGTAGCCGGTGAAGATGTTACCACGGGTAGTCCGGTGCCTTGTTGGGCATGGACAAATAGTTTGATGCTTGGTACTCCATACGGACAATTTAATGAAACTGTTTTTAGCCAAATCATGATGGCATTCCCAAGGGCACCAGACGGCTCTGTTGGTGCAGCAGCAGCAAGAATTTATGCTCCTATGACTAATAGAGGAATGTTCCCTCCAGTTTATACACAAGGTATCACTCAATTTACATCACTTGATCCAAACAAATTACATCTTGGTTCTTATTATGGATCAGGAGCAATTTCCACAACTTCAATGACGTATGGTTGGGATACGTTGAAAACTATTGTAAGTCCAATTGCAGCAGATTCTATGCTTAAAGTTATGCCAGTGGGTAGAGCCTATAATGTGGGTATTACTAAGCCACTTGGCGGTGCATTAGATACTACATTTGTTAATATTGACGGTACTGGTGGGTGGCCAAGTGCCAGTGGCGCAAGTACTGAATGTTTACTATTACCATTAAATGGCGGAAGTGAACAATCATGGAACAATGCTTCATATTCCAACTTCTCAACAGGTACTACTGCTATCTATGGACAAGCCGGTTCTCTCATTGTAGGGAAAGTAATTGCTATAGGTGCTCAGATTTGGATGGCTACTAACTTAGGTGTTTATACCTGGGATTCAAGTCAGGGTCAGGGCTCTGGTGTTACCCAACGATATGCCAACTTAGCCGCTGATAAATCAGTATGGGATATTGTGCATGACGGAGCAAGAACAATCTATGCCTCTACGGTTACTGGAGTTGTTGCTATTGACACTGAAACATTTGCTCCTACATTTAGTGTAAGTGCTGCTATTACATCTGGATCAGCATTCTTGAGCATTGATCAGAAATACATTTATGCAACAACACGAACATCTTCTACTAACATTAATCAGGTGTATTCTTATTCAAGATCTGCATTTACCATAGCAAGCGTCTACACACTTTCTAGTGCAACCGCACAAGCAACTGGTCTTGGTACTCCTACACCTGACTATCTTGGAGCAGTATATGTAGCTTCACAAGCAGGCGTGGCTTCTGCAACTGCTAATCATATGTATATTTCTAAATTCAATCCTGATACCGGTAATGAATTAGTTAGAACATATAATCCTAAATTCCCAGCTGGTGCAACAGTGGCTGCATCAGATGCTCCGACAAGCTTCTATGTAGATGTTGCAGCTAATAGGGTTTATCTTGCAGTTGGCGGTTCAAGTACCGTTCCTGGATTTATATATGAAGTAAGTACTACTACATTAAGTACTGTAACTACTTCTATAACTCCAATGTTACCTGGTGCTGTTGCTGGTTTACCAGTAGCTAGTGCTGCTATGGCATCCAGTGGTGTTATATATGATTACCGTGGTGATCTTAATATTGTTCCATGTAGGGGCCAATTCTGGATTAGTCCTAAGAAGACTGGCATTTCAGCAATTGCCGCCAACGGCTATGTTGTAAGAGCTCAATTTAACTACCCACACCCTATATTTGCAACAGGTCCGGGTCTGATAGCAGCAGGCTTGCCAATTGTAATGAATTCTGGTACCAACCAAATTGCTAACTCACCTATGGGTTATGGTACGGTTATGTACAGCAATGGAGCAAGATTATATACAGCATTTTGTAATGTGGCTGCTAGTGATAATCGTATATATGCTGTAAGTGGATTACATAACGTTGCTTATACAGCTCAAGGTTATTCCAATGGTAGATTAGTATTAAAAGGATAATTTATCTGTGATATCCTTGATTGTCATAGATTCTATTATAAATCAATTAGGTTAAGGATATTAAATGGCCAATCGTTATTGGGTGCTCGGTAATGGCACATGGAATCTTAGTGCTACTACAAATTGGTCTGCTACTTCTGGTGGGAGTGGTGGTGCAAGTTCTCCTACATATCTAGATGATGTTTATTTTGATGTAAATTCAAATGTTGGAACAACTGCTTGGACAGTTACATTAGGCACCGCAGCTACCTGTGCAAATTTCAATGTAATTAATCCAGATGGTGTATTAACCATTGATAAAGGTACAGCTAATGTTAATACACTTACTGTCTATGGAAGTTATAACATAGCGTTATCTTCATTAACCAATGCCGCAAATTTATTAACAATTGGCACTGGATTGATTAAATTTGCAATTACCACACAGTCATCATCTGTTTTTTCATTAACTGCTCCTGTTGTATCTAACAATACGTTAGGCCCGGCTAGTGTGGCAGAAACTCCTATAACAATTGATATTGGTTCGTCATATAAAACACTAATAGGAAAAAATAATCAACTTGGTAGCCCTATAGTCTTTGACATTCATGGATCTAGAATTGCTTTAGCCACAACTAATGTGGCGGAAACTCCTATAACAATTGATATTGGTTCGTCATATAAAACACTAATAGGAAAAAATAATCAACTTAGTAGCCCTATGGTCTTTGACATTCATGGATCTAGAATTGCATTAGGTACAGCAAATGCTAGTGCAGGAGCATTACAAGTTGCAATAATAAGCACCGCAAGTACAGCTACTATATCATATAATGTATTTGCACTTGGATATAATCGTGTATTGGCCACAGAAACATTTGCACCAATTCCCACAGTAAGTACAATATCGTCATCAACAGTGGTAATTAAAGATTTGTTGAGCTTGAATAATTTACCTAAAGTTATTTTCCTTGAAAATTTATCTCCGACACCAGCAGTAAATGATATATTAGCAGTATCATCATCTGTGGTAGGTAGAGATGTTTTTAGCAGAAATGATTTACCTAAGACTATTGTATTTGAAAAATTTGCACCAGATCCTATAATACTCGATTATACAAGTATTACAGGATTAATTAATCAAAGAGGATCAACGTTAAATTTAAATCCTGTAAATATTAATGTGAAGTTTGGTGAAACCATAACTAATGGTATAACACCATTACCGTATCAGTTCTGGGGATAAAATGACAATAAGTGTACAACAAATTTTAGGATCAAATCTTGTAGGTTTTACAGGTAGCCGTGGACCTGCTGGCGGATTTACTGGTAGTATGGGATATGTAGGTAGCACAGGCCCTGCTGGTGGATATACCGGTAGTATGGGATATGTAGGTAGTCGTGGACCATCTGGTGGATATACCGGTAGCAAAGGCTATCAGGGTGATCAAGGGTATACAGGGTCAGCAGGCGAGCCTGGCATCTCAACAGGCAAAGGCATTGCCATGGCAATGATATTCGGAGGATAATTTAAATGGCAAACCCAAATATAGTTAACGTATCATCAATTCTTGCAGGTTGGAGGGGAGTTATTCCTGCTAATAATACACCAAATGTGGTGTTATATAATTTCCCAGATACTAATCAAGTTTATAAAATAAATTCATTTATTATTACCAATGTAACAGATAATACCGTGGCCACTACTGCATGGATGAATGACAGAGCGGACGGAACTGGTATAAGTTATAGATTGGCCTTCAACATATATATACCTGCTAATTCCAGCTTGCAATTGGTAGATAAAGGAAACTTCTTATATATATCAGAAGGTTCAAGTTTATATGTGCAAAGTGCAGTAGCCTCAGCATTGGAGTATATAGCAGTTTATGAAATAATTTCAGCTGCAACTTAATCTGCAACCATGTCAAATTTTTACAGAAAGCTGCTTAGTGTAAATAAACCATTGGCTTCTATTACAGCAACCAATGCAATTTTTAATGTCACTGAGCAATTTAATGCAAGAAAATCAAATAAATGGCCAACTAAATTTCCTGTAGATATATTAGTGGTAGGCGGCGGTGCTGGCGGAAACGGTATCAGTCCAGGTACAAATCCTGGTATTGGCGGTTCTGGTGGAAAAGTTACAAGTACCAGTACCATAATTATACCCGGGCTATATTCAGTTACAGTTGGAGCCGGCGGGCCTTCGGATTATAGTTTTGGCAGTATAGGTGGTAATAGTACTTTTGTAGGTGTTACTGATCCAACATTTGTAAAAGTTGCTATTGGTGGACAAGGTGCCGGCGGTGTTGGTGCTAGTGGTGCTGGCGTCGACGCTAATTATGTTTCAGGAATCGGTGTTACTAGCAGTATAATCTCAACCGCACTTGCAACATTCTCAGGAGTTGGTGAAGTCTACGGAGGGCAAGTTTGGTTCGGCGGTGCGGGAGCCAGTAGCCTAGGTGGTTTCTCTCCCGTTGGTGGTGGTAGAGGTATTGGTGGTAGTGGTGCTTATCTACAGCCAGGTACAAACCGTACAGGTGGTGGTGGAGGCGGCTGGCAAGATGCTTTTGTTAGTCAAACTGGTTATCCTTATTCTGGAACTACAGGTGGTAGTGGTATTGTTATAATTCGTGTTCCGGATTGGGTCCCGGCAGCAAAGGCAGCTTACAACATTTTAACTTATAACAATGGGCTTATTGTTGGTGCGCCATATAGTATAGGCTATACAACTTATATTTTTACCGGTGATGGATCAATTAACTTCTATTAATATATTATGAGTAAATCTTACGGAAAACTTATAACGGGTTCTACTTCAACATATCCTTTTTTATCCATAACTACTGCTTCTGGTTTTTGGAGTGTAAAGGATGAATTTCAGGCAAGAGGTACTGATTCATGGCCTACTAGAACAATACCCATTGTATATTACCTAGTTGTAGGCGGTGGTGGTGGTGGTGGTGGATCAACTTCCGGCGCAGGGACAGGTCAAGGTGGTGGTGGTGGTGCCGGCGGATTAATTACAGGTTCTTTTGCACCTGCGTATAAACAACCTTTAACATCATATGGATATACATTGACTATTTCCATCGGCGCCGGTGGTGTTGGAAGAATTGCTGGGCAGTTAGCTGCCAACGGAGGCAATAGCTCTGTTACAGGACAATACTTAAATTTAATTGGTTACGGTGGTGGCGGTGGCGGCGGGAATAGTGTTCAAGGCGCTGCCGGCGCCTCTGGTGGTGGTGGCGGTGGTGGATATCCAGGCTTTAGCAGTGCGGCGGGTGGCGGCGCAGCAACACAACCAACATCCATATATGGTGGATTGGGCAACCCAGGTGCCGCTGGAGACTATGCAGGTGGGGGTGGTGGTGGTTCTGGTGGACTAGGATCTCATGGTGCAACCGCTGGAACAACATACGGTGGCGCCGGCACATATATTAGTGTAGCCAGCGGATCATCATACTCTGATACTTTTGCCAAGGGTGGTGGTATCCTTGATTATACTGGTTACGGTACAGGTGGATATCCAGGACAACCAAGCGGAGTAAATGGAAAAGACGGAGTAGTTATATTATGGTATCCGTATGAGTATAGTCATCTTCCATTTAACATTACAGGCGCATATACAACAATTGTACAAAATGGATATAGAATATATAGATTTACCGGTAGCAGTTCTATAACATTATCATAATATCAAGATCTTTGACATTGTTATCATTTAGTGTATAATTAATAGCATATATGAAACTTGCTATTATAGATATTATTGGCATACCCTATGATGGTAATACCATAGACACTCAAGGGCTAGGCGGCAGTGAAAGTGCTGTAACACTCATGGCCTATGAATTAGCACAAATTGGTTTTGATGTAACAGTATTTAATAACTGTAATACAGATCATGCACATCCTGGAAATTATCAAGGTGTTGAATATCGTACACTTGATGAATTAGCCAACGATCATATTTTTGATATTGTTATAAGTTCAAGAACTGTAATTCCATTTACTGATCCTAAAGACTACGAAAAGTTAGGTGATGGTAGAGCATATCCATTCCACGGTATGAACTTGTATGATAGAATACTATCCAAAGCTACTATGCGTATACTTTGGATGCATGATACATTTTGTCTCGGCGATAATATAATTGAAGAACTTGCTGTGTCAAATCGCATCACAGATATATTCACGCTCAGCGACTTTCATCTAACTTATGTGGCTAACTGCCATCACGGACGTAGACGTAATTTTGAAGTACTTAAACGTAAGATGTTTATTACACGTAATGGTGCTCGTAATTATAGAAAAGAGGTTGATATTAGTGCTAAAGATCATAACTTGTTTGTCTATAATGCTAGTGTGACTAAAGGTATGATTCCATTAGTGAAACATATTTGGCCCAAAGTAAAAGCAATGATACCCAGTGCTAGATTAAAAATCATAGGTGGTTATTATAGATTCAGCCAAGCATCAGAACCCGATCAACAAGAAAAAGATTGGCGAATTATGGCAGCCGATCCTCGTAATGTAGAATTAGGTATAGAATATACAGGCGTTATTCCTCAACGAGAGATTGCAGATATACTTACATTGGCAAGTTTTATGATATACCCTGCTGCGTTTCCTGAAACGTTTGGTATATCATCACTGGAAAGTTTACTCTACAATACTCCTATACTTACTTGCAGATTTGGCGCATTAGAAGAAATTGCCCTAGAAGGTGCTTGTTATCATATTGATTATGCTATAGAACCCAACGGCTTGTTTCCAGATATTAATAGTGAAGATCAAATTAATAAGTTTGTAGGTATGACTATACAAGCCTATCATAATAGATATCTACATCAACAGAAACAATACTATTGTAATATTGTTAAAGATGTGGCAGGATGGGATAGTGTTGCTCTACAGTGGAAACAATTTATGGCACAGCGACTGGGCAAATATCTATCTAAAGATGGATACCGTCGCGTATCAAAAATTAATCACAAAGTACATAAGATATGGAATCGCAGGTTTACTAATACCATAGAATTAGAACATTATAAATCAGGCAATGAACAAAAGATAGTAGTTGTTAGTCCTTTCTATAATTGTGCTGAATATATTTCTCGTTGTATAACCAGTGTGGCTATACAGGACTATGATAACTATGAACATATATTAATCGATGATGCCAGTACAGATAATACTGTACAAGTTATTATAGAAACATTGAAGAAATTACCAGAAGATATTAGAAGTAAGTTCACTGTAATCTCTAATAAAGAAAACTTAGGCGCAGTTAGAAATCAAATACAAAACATTAGATCAATGGTCGCAGATGATACTATTGTTATGTTGTTGGACGGTGATGACAGTCTTATTAATGATAATACAGTATTCTCTTATTACAATTCTATCTACGACGGTACTACAGAGTTTACCTATGGCAGTTGCTGGAGCATGGTTGATAACATTCCACTGATTAGTCAGCCTTATCCTGAAGCAGTGAAACAAAGTAAATCATATAGAGATCATCATTTCAACTGGATATTACCTTATACACATCTAAGAACATTTAAGAAATCATTATTAAACAACGTTGATGATAGTTCATTTAAAGATAGTAATGGTAATTGGTATAAAGCTGGTGGGGATGGTAGCGTATTCTATGCATTAATAGAACAAGCAGATCCTAATCGAGTAAAATGCTTACAAGATATTGTATATAATTATAATGATGCAAGTCCTTTAAATGATTATAAGGTCAATGCAGCGGAACAAAATAAAAATGCACATGAGATAGTAAAGAAAATGATTCAACCTAAAAAAAAGATATTAATAGCAATTCCTACAGCTAAAAACATTGAGCCGGATACTTTTAAAAGTATATACGATCTTGTTGTTCCTGAAGGTTATGAAACAATGTTTCAATTTTTCTATGGATACAATATAGATCAAGTACGTAATTTGATAGCAAACTGGGTAGTAAATGGGTTTGATTATCTGCTTTCTGTAGATAGTGATATTGCCTTTCCACCAGATACATTGTCTAGAATGTTATCGCATGATAAAGATGTGGTTAGCGGTATATACATACAACGTAAACCTGGAGAACATGTTATAGAAATATATGAACATACTCCTACAGGCGGTATGGTTAATATGCCGTATGGAAAATTAAAAGGCAGACCCTTAACACAGGTTGCAGGTTGTGGATTTGGCTGTGCATTAATTAAAGCTGAAGTATTTAGAAAAATAGGATATCCTCAATTTAAATATCATAGTGCTATAAGCATTAATGACACGGTATCCGAAGATGTGGATTTCTGTAGAAAAGCAGGTGAGAATGGATTCACCGTTTGGGCAGACCCGGGCATATTATGTAGACATATTGGAAGTTTCACATTCAATGTTGATCAGAATACACCTGTAATAGAAACAAATAACACCATTGTTGATATTAAACAATTCCTAAGAGATCTACGCGATCCATATCCATTCCCTCCAGCACATATTGAATATCTTGATAAACTAAAAGAAGAAGGTATACAACCTAAAGTTATATATGATATCGGTGCATGTGTATTGCATTGGACAGATAGAGTTAGAAAAATTTGGCCCGAGTCAGAAGTTATTGCATTTGAAGCAGCAGATGTACATGAGTTCTTATATCAAGAAGCTGGTGTAAAATATTTTATTGGTGTACTAAGCAATGAAAGCGGCAAGGAAGTAGATTTCTATCAAAATAATGAAGCACCCGGTGGTAATAGCTATTACAGAGAAAATCCTGAAATTCAACCAGCAGCAGCAACTTTGTACAGTGAAAACTATATTAGAAAGTTAAAAACTATTACACTTGATGCAGTGGTTAGTCTTAACAAATATCCACCACCTGACTTAATTAAAATGGATGTACAGGGTGCAGAAATGGATGTACTTAAAGGCGCACAGGAAACTATCAAAACTGCCAAACATATTATATTGGAATTGCAGATAGTAGAATATAACAAAGGTGCTCCATTGAAGGATATTGTAATTGCATATATGGATTCACTGGGCTACGATTGCCTAGGATTATTCAGCAATAACGGGCCAGACGGTGACTATCATTTCGTGCGTAGATAATATAAATACTGGTAGTTAATTAAGGACCATCATGAAAAAACTACTAACCATTGCTCTGCTATTCGTGGCAGGGTTGGCACAAGCCTGGGAACAACGGGCTCCACTACCACCACAGGCATGTCAAGTACATAGCCCATACGGCTTTGCACAAACACAACGAGCAGCACAACCTATTTGCCGTGAAGCATATTTGGTAGCATATGATGCTCCTATAAAGATTCCTGTATACGTAGCATACACATTGCTACCACAAAACGCACTAGGTTGCTTTCCACGTACTAATGCGTTTGTTGCTGACCAAAGCCTAGGCGGTACAGGTGCTCGTCCAGATGACTATGCTGGTACAGGCTATGACAAAGGCCACGGTGCTCCAGATGGCGATCTAAGTTGGAGTCAACAGGTAGAATACGAAAGTTTCTTAATGACTAATATGTATCCACAGCATGGATCGTTAAACAGAGGAATTTGGAAATTATTAGAAACAAGTGTACGCGGTTGGGCAGTACAACGCAATCAACCATACACTATCTATGTAGGTGCTTTCTACGGTCAAGGTGATGAGTTTATCGGTAACGGTGTCATTGTACCGCACGGATATTATAAGATTGTAATTAATAATGCCACTAAAGAAGTAGCAGGTTGGAGATTCCCACATACAAAGCCATATGTTAACCTAGGCAACGACTTAACTAAGTTCCGTCAACCAATTGCCAACATTATGCAAGAAGCCGGCGTCAAGTATGCTTTCCCAGCAGGTGCAGTTGAACTAGCACCAGGTGCTGAATGGCCTGTAGATTTTGGAGCACTAACTAATGCAAAACGAGCCCGATGCAAATCAGCCGACTGATAATGAATATCCGGTATACCCGGAGGACGATGGTACGGATCGCCCACGCAATCCATATAGTCCAGTATAGATCTCACCTTAGGGACCGTTGTCGTCACGGGGGCAGGCTTGCTTGCCCGGGCGTCCGCGCAATTGAACTTCCTCGCGTAGTAGGAGCCGGATAAAGTCACCGGCACTAAATACATATTATGAAGATCACAGAGTTATTAGTTGAAGGCCGAGAATCTAAACAAACATTTGTTGACATGTTCAAGAAGTTTCTTCCCTTGGCTATGGAAATCTTAGAGATTGATAGTCTACCTAAGATGGACTTTAAACCTGAAATAGATTCAGGCGGCCAACCAAGTTTTGGTATGTATGACAATAATGATAAGACTTTACATGTTGCTATGCTTAATCGCCATCCTGTGGATATACTTAGGACCGTTGCTCACGAACTTGTACATTATAGACAAGATATACGCAATGAACTCAATGACAACAGTGGTGCTACTGGTAGTCCTGAAGAAAATCAAGCACACGAAATTGCTGGTGTTATAATGAGACACTTTAACAAGCAACATCCTGAGTTTTTACGTAGCCACCCAATCTAATCAGTCGTAAAAAAGCCCCGATCTAATGCCGGGGCTCCTGGACTACGTCCTATATATTTTTTAGTATTATTTTTTAGATGCAGTAGTACTACCAGCATTAACAAATGAATACATTTTTTCTGCTGTCTCTAGAACTTTATCTAGTCCTGGAAAAGTTGGCATTGCTACTGTACTAACGATTTGACCAGTCTTCTCATCACGAGTAGCAGTCATTTCCCAGCCTTGGA